>Ga0209721_1000289_pt1 | contig 48616 bp, 35 predicted proteins | sample TshhotsprinmetaG_FD_184139 | JGI IMG/M metagenome (GOLD analysis project Ga0209721, IMG submission 184139) | Hot spring microbial communities from South Africa to study Microbial Dark Matter (Phase II) - Tshipise hot spring metaG (SPAdes)... | ecosystem: Environmental > Aquatic > Thermal springs...
TTCCATAATTTCCAAGTTTTTTGGGGAGGTAGTCTTACGACGAAGGGGTTTAATGAAAGAAAGTTTGTCATGATTGACACACAAAGCATGGAAGCTGCGCTTTGGAACAGCATTTGCTCTGTGCTTGCCCCCGCCCAACCCGCTTTAGATGTAGCGTTCGTGGAATTTTCTGGCGGACACCGCGAAATACCCATAAAATGACTAGGGTTGGCGACAGTTCGGTTCCGCCTCGGTATCTATCTTCTTAATTTTGAGTTCATTAATTCATTCCCAATTTTGCTGACTGGGCAGTCCAGGGAGGTGACTGCGGCAACCGTCGGCGAACTAAATACTAGCGAGGTTCGTAACTAGATGATGCAAGGGTCAAGGCTCCTGTACAAGAACCCGTCCACCGGACCACCCTTGATGGAGTGGGCCGATGAGGATTTGTTCGCTTTGTACAGGCACTCGGGCGATCGCCGCGCTTTCGAGGAGCTCATTCGTCGTTACGAGCGCGAGCTTTACAACTACCTGCGTCAATACCTCGGCGATCCCCAAATGGCCGAGGACGCATTCCAGTCGACGTTCCTCCAGGTACATTTGAAGTGCAATCAATTTGAGGAAGGGCGGAAATTTCGACCGTGGCTATACGCGGTGGCTACCAATCAAGCGATCGATAGCCTCCGTCGTAGCCGGCGGCATAGGGCGGTCAGCTTGGATCGGGCCATCGAAGAAACAAACCCGGATGAAGTGGCCGCCAACTTGGCCAACCTGCTTCTGAACTCGCAGGAACAGCTTCCGGCGGAGCAATTGGAGTCAGCCGAACAGAGGGATTTGGTCCGACGTGCCATCGACGAGTTGCCCGAGCCCTTACGGAAAGTGCTCCTACTGGTGTACTTCCAAGGGCTGAAATATCGGGAAGCGGCAGAAGCCCTTTCATTGCCGGTCGGCACGGTAAAAAGTCGTCTTCATGCCGCTGTTCGTCGATTAGAGCGAAGTCTTAGAGAACACCATTTGCCGGCCCATGTCTAAACGACGCTCCATCGATTTGTTAGGTCTGGTAGCGGGAGCGCTCGATGAGCAAGAGCAAGGGAAAGTTGCCAGCCAGTGTAGCCGTGATCCGCGTTTGAGTCGTCAGCTAGCTCGGTGGCGTCACCGGCTTCGCCCGTTGGAGGATCTTGCCGGTCAAACCGTCGATCCTCCCCCCACTCTTGCCGCTCGAACTGCAGAGTTTGTCTGGAGTTTCAGCTCGTCGCAAGTCGCGGGGTCATCCGGGGTCGCCCCTGCCGCACCGTCCTCACCGTCCGAAAATGTCGTCGCGGAGACCTCCTTTGTTTTTGCAACCTCTTTAGGGGCGGAGCTTGAGCAATCCTCTGCCGGGCTCGAGTGGACAGATATTCCGCCGGTAGCGGCGACTGCTACTCATGGCGAACCTTCGGGGCCGACCTGGATCAGCCAATCGAGCGCAAGAGGCACTGTAGCCCAGATCAAACCGCGAAGCCCCACGGTGGCCGCGAATACGGCACCGCGTCGAGTTTTCAGTGGATCGGCAGGCCCGGGGCTTTTGGCAGGGATCGTGTCGGAGGCTCAGTGGTGGAAGATCGTGCTGGCCGCCAGTGCGGTGGTGGTGATCTGGGGGGTGTTTGCGCCGGCGCTATACCACAGCCATCTACAAGCAAAAGCTCACCAATGTTCCCACCGCATCCAGTGCCTTAATCAGGTCTGGCAAGAGTTAGCTTTTCATCACAACACGGTAGCGAACCAACCTGAGCAGCTTCCGTCAACCTCCGGCAATGGGCGACTCGTTGGATGGTTCAACCCGGACGAGGGCGGCAGGATCGTGGCGAATGATCCTATCCTTCATGACGGTAGCTCGGAACTAGAACTTTTTGCCACATTCAGGGTTTGCTCCCCCGAAGTGTTAAACTTCCATTTGTCGCCCTCACAGGCGGAGAGGTCAATTGGCGGAGCTTTTCTTGGTGTGCCCCCCCTGGAAAATATTCAACCAACCGACTTTTATTTAGAGGCTCGAAGCAATCACTCATTTCGACCGGGCGGCTTCCCCGCAGGTTTGCCTGCCGCGTATGGCCACGAAGGCTTGCGGTCTTTGGTAGCCAAACCCTCCGAATCCAGCGGCTTGAGGAGGACGTTTTGCTCCCCTGCCAACTCGCGAAATTCGATCGCGGCAGCGGCGGTGGATTCTAAGATGGGGCGTAGCGGATCGGCCGCTTTTATTCCGGCGGTGGAAACCGGCTATTGGCTCCCCGTTGGTTCGGGCCGCTCGTCTGCTTTTCAATGGGTGGGGTACCCGGGGAATTCATCCGCGTTGCCTTAGTGTTTCCGGCGGTAGCCATACGGCGCAAAAATGCTTTTGCCGGCTGCGTCTTTTCCTCCCCAAGATGAAGATCATGCTGTGAAGCGGGTACACTCAACCTGGCATCTTTCCGCCATAGGGGCGCAGATTAGCTTTTCCTTCTTTCTTACCTTACTTACCTTATGAACGTATTGAGGGTTTTGAGAGAGGAAAGTTCGAAAGCCCCGCGAAATTTTGCCAGCCGCGGCCTAATCGCAGACGCGGATCGCTTCCGGGGGTGTCCTACTGCGCTAACAATTACACAAGCTTTAAGCACAGGATTACTCAAGCTTCAAGCGCAGTTGGAGCGAATACTTCCGCTACCTGGAAGAGTGTTATACTGAGCGAAGAATTACTCAACCTTCAAAAGCGCTCTACCATCCACATTGGGAAGTTCGAGCCCCAGGATGGCGGCAATCGTCGGTGCGATATCGACCGCTTGAATCTTGCCTAAAGAAGTGCCCGAAGGGATACCCGGTCCCCAAATGACGCACATGGCCCACATTTCGGGATCGTCGGGCAGGTAACCGTGCGTGCCGCCAACGCTGGCGCGCGATACGACAATTTGATCGCCGGTTGCCGTGTCGCTGAAGGCGTAGCCTTTTTGAGCGCTCAACCACAAATCGGGGGCTCGCGGGTCTTCCTCCGGCACGGCTTGCCCGAGCTTTCGCACCTCATCCCCCTCCAAAACGGCCGCAATACCCTCCACCTGCCGAAGCCGGGCCTTGATGGTCGTCAAAATCTCCCGGCGGTTCTCCGCATCGTAAAAATAAATGCCGGCCCCTCCACCTTGGGACATGCACCACGCCTTTTCGGCGACTGGCTTGCCATCGCGGATTGAAACCAGTCCCAACTGCCGCAGGAGCACGTTCGGCTGAATGACCTTTTCATACGGGAAAAACCCATGGTCCGAGCAAACAATCAAATAAGTGCTTTTCGCCCGCGGCGAGGCAGCGATCGCTTCGACGAGGTCCCGGACGCGGTCATCGGCGTAGCTTGCGCACCAATAAGCATCGCCCGAGCGTGGTCCGGTGCGATGTTGCACGTGATCCGGCTCCACCAGATGAATCAACACGAGATTCGGCTGATGCGATAGCAGCAATTGCCGGGCCATTCGGGTGTAGAGCCAATCCCGGGGCACACCCCCACCGGTTTCCCGACACCATCGCCCATGGCAATCCACCGGCAGCCCCGACTCTCGTAGCTCTTCGATCCACTTCGGGGTGCCGAACTGCACCCATGCATCATCCCCAGGCATATCGGGCGCATTGAAATGCAGGGTCTTTGAATTTCGTGTCACGGGCCAAACAATTCCCGCCGTGACCAGACCTGCCTGATACGCCACATCATGAATCGTCGGTACCCGTAGGATTTGGTTCTGATCATAAATCGGGTCGCAAAGTAGTGTTACCTTTTGCCGGGTTTGTCGATCCATGTAATCGTTCGCCAAAACGCCGTGTCGCCGCGGCCAGACTCCTGTGGCAAGTGTGGCATGGGCGCACCAAGTGACCGAAGGAAAGCTGGTGACCAGCGCCGCCGCCCTTGCCCCCTCGGCAGCCAGGCGGCCCAAAGTGGGCATGTCGGCGTTGGGATCCTCCAGATAAAAATTTGCCAGTCCATCAATACTCACCAGGATCACCGTGCGGTCCTTCCGCGGCCCATCCGCCGAGACAAATCCGATACTCCAAAAAACGCAAGATAAAAGCACACCAATAACAAAGATGCGACGTCGCATGATTTTCCTCCTGGAACACCACTCACTCGCTCAGCATACAAAATACCTCACCCAAAACAAAAAACGATCTCCTCTCGGAATAGTTTCGAGCATCTTCCTTCCCGGGGAACTCGTCCGAATGATGCCGCATTCGGGGAGGGCTTTCTCGGCACGTCCGAGGATTCAAAACGGCGGGAATCGCCCCCAGAATAGTTTAGCAAGGTCTCCCTCGCAATCGCGGCGAGGGTTACCCGGCGCCCCAAAAAGTTTCCTACTTAATTCACAAAAAGTTTCCTACTTAATTCACAAACCCATCACCCGAAAGCGAAGTGAGCAAGGCAAAAGCATACGAAGCAAAAATAACGTACGGCCTTCCGCGTAACACGCAAACCAACCACCCCGAAGAAGGACAAATGATCCGCGGGTCTGAAAGCGCTTTGGGGTAGGGGGTGTTGAATTAGCGTTCCATCCCCTGTGGTTTGAAGACAGAGAAAAAGTCGCCTGTGGTTTGAGAAAGAGCCGCCTGTAGTTTGAGGATAGGCGAAAAACGGAATCTGGAGGGAGCGGACCCTGCGATTGTAAAGAAAAAGACACATCTAGCTACCCGGCCTGGATTTGAACCAGGAATACGGGAACCAAAATCCCGTGTGTTGCCAGTTACACCACCGGGTATCCCAAAAGCACATTTATCTTAGCCGGTAGCCGGCTTTCAGGCAACATTTCCTAAATCTCGTGGATTCCTAAATGTCGAAGGTCGATGCTTCCCGATGCAGTAGCTTTTTTCCCGGGCTTCCAAACTCGACACAATTTCCCAGCCATTCTATTCGCGTTTATTCCCGATTGCGTAAACTTCGTGATTGCGTCGATCTTTTCCTCCCTCGATGAAACCCCCAAGTAGCGAAGAAATATTGAGCGTCGAGAAAATACGCACGCAAAAAAGGGAAAGGGTCCCGAAGCAAGCTGGGGGGATGCCGGAGTTATTGACGCTCTAATCTACGCAGCTTTCCAGTTCTCCGCCCTTCACCCCGAAATCCTAGATCCGATTGGGGAAGAATTACCCCTCAATGTCGAGCGGAGAAGTTTTACCGGAAAGATACTCCTGACCACAAAAAGCTGTCTATTGAGTCTATTGACGGTAGATGTCTATCAACGGTGGAAATGTGGAAAAGATACTACTGGCCATAAAGACGTGAGGAACCCACGACCTCCAGCTCATTGCAGATTTCCCGGATTCCGTCAACGCGGCGCAGGGCTTCCTGAGCCATTTGCTTTTGGAAGTACGAATTCACCAAGCCCCGTAGAACGACACGCCCTTTATGCGTCTCAACCCGCAGATTCTTCTTCGGAACGTAAGGGTTTAGACTCAAAGCCCTTAGGATTCGCTCAGGGAGACCATCCGCTTCCTGGCCAGACAACTGGTCATATTGGAGCGAGATTGATCTTGATCCAAATCCTTCGCGCGTGACCCGTGAGCGCGGCCTATCCACCATGACCTCCATAGCCATTTCCTCAACCCCTCACTCCCGAAATCCCGACTCCCGCGGTAAAGCGGTTTGGCTACTGTGCTTCGAAAACCAGTTCTAATCGCTGGAAACAAAGGGATAAAAATCGCGGGCACCCCCGCCAACCTGTTCCAGCAACCCATTTCTTAGGGAAATTCAGAACTACCGATCCTTCCAAAGCCGAAAAAAGCAAGACAGTTTTTTTGCACAAAAGCGATTATCACAAAAGCGATTATCGAGGTCACACTTCTATTAAGGTCGAAATTCTACACCTCTGTACCGCAATAGAGTGACGCAGAGCTAATACGATAAACCTCAGATTCCTCAGTCTCATCACGACGATTACGCCGTAGAAAACTGAGCAGAGGTTTCCTCGGACCGCGACAACCGCCTTTGCCCCGGTCAAACTCTGCCCAACCTTAGCGGTTAGAAACGGTTAACAGAGCGGCTTGAAGCGCTTTCCAGCCGCCGAACCGAAGACGCGTGAGGTAACCCCTTACCCTAAAATCTTCTTCACCCAACATTCCACAAAACTTGCGATAACCTTTTTAAGATTATCGCCTAGTGAAGGCGGTTTGTTTGGGCAAAATGGGAGAATGGGGCACCGCAGCGAAGAATTTAAGAAAAAATTTTTTGGACTCAGTGATTTTTACGCCGGTGGCGAAAAGAAGGTTTGTGAAAAGAAAATTACCTTTTTTGGCGGTATCGAATGTCGTAGCCCTACTGATATTTCAGGTGTGCTGGAAAAACCCGGTTGTTGGCTTCAAGATAACCTTCCTTTTTTCAACTTTTTTCGCCGCATTTGACTTTTAAATTATCATTATCACATTCTGAAAACAACTCGTGCTAATGCAATGCAACGTTATGCCTCCTCATTGCCATCTTCAACCTTGATGCGGCTCATGTCCATGTCGATGAGCTTAAGCCCGGAATAATTCGCGGCGAAAGCATTGTAACAATGAGCGATTAACAAAGAAAAAATGAACTAATCGGTCGGCTTTCGGATTGCTTTACCTCTCAGATCTCGTCAAATGTGAAGTGGGCGGACTCTAAAGGCGGCTGAGAAATCACTGCGATTGGTCGTGCTGTGCCCGACAATCCGGAACCCTCGGCTGGGGAACAATCGCGAAGAGCAATTCCAATCGGCGCTCGGAGCGAATTCGGATTGAAGACAATCTTTATCTAAAAACTGGTGCTTCAAAAGTCGACCTAGCTCTTGCAATTCGTTAACTCACGTCCCGAGCCTCAAGGGTTCCGAACCACAATCTCGATCCGCCCCTCAAGTCGAGGAGCACTTTTCTCCCCAACATGGCCTGCCGGCCCCCTCCCAAATCGCGGCACTCGCACCCGTTTTCGTCATTTTTTCTCGCCACATCCTGCAATTTTGTGCCTAAGGGTGTGAATCCGGCTTCTTTGCGGGGGTAGGCAACTCGTTGTAGCTTCCTTGGGGCGGGGGGCAACGAATGGTTGGCACACTCACCCGCCGCGTAGCCACAAGGGGTCGCGCCCCTCAAAATAGGAATCCCCCCTTTTCCTTAATCAAATTTGCCCTTTCGTTTATCAAATTAATGAAAGATCTGCGCGTTTGTGGGAAGATTTGCGGGGGGATTTCACACCTGGCTACGTCCGCAGCCAAATCGGTAATTCGTCTGCTTTGGGTAGTTTCACCACGTTTGCACTGCGGATAGGCTCAATCGCGAGTACCTCTGCAATCGCTTCCGCCGGTGGATAATTGTCAAGGTTCAGAATGGCGACTTGCTCCCCTCCCGGCTTATCGGTGTTTCTTCCGACCGACATCTGGGCGATATTGACTTGATAACCGCCGAAGACCGTCCCGATCCGCCCGATCACTCCCGGTCGATCGTGCAGCCGAATGATCATCAAAATCCCATGCAAGGGACTTTCAAGCCGACAATCGCCTTTTTGGACCAGTCGGGGCATGGAGCCGAAGAGGGTGCCAGCGGCCACGGCCGTTCGTTCGCTGCCGAGGACTTCTGCCGTAATCAGCGAGCTGAAATCCCCCGCCTCCGCCAGCCGCTCATCGCTCAGTTGCACCCCGCGCTCCTGCAAAAGCCACGCCGCATTGACCATGTTGACCGGCTCTTCGACCGCTTGCTCCAGCAAACCGGCCGCAAATGCCGAGGTCAGCAGCCGGGTATCCTTCCGCGCTACCTCCCCCTGATACCGCACCCGACAGGCCCGCAACCGCTCCCCCTGCACTTGGGCCAGCAGCAGCCCCAAGCGATACGCCACATTCAAATACCCCCGCAACTCCCCTACCGTCTGCGGATCAAACGCCGCACTGTTGACCGCCTGCCGCACCACCCCCCGCGCAAAGTAATCCACCAACAGCTCCGCCGCCTCCACCGCCACCGTCGCCTGGGCTTCCTCGGTGCTTGCCCCTAAATGCGGCGTGCACAAGACCCGCGGATGACCAAATAGCGGACTTTCCGTGCATGGCTCCTTCTCAAAGACATCCAACGCCACCCCTCCGATCCGACCACTCTCCAAACCCTCCAAAAGCGCCCCTTCGTCGTAGATCCCCCCACGCGCACAATTGATCAACCGCACCCCCGGCCTCAAAAGCTCTAGCTCCCCGCGACCCACCAGCCCCCGCGTCTGCTCCGTCAGCGGCACATGCACCGTCAAATAGTCCACCTGGGGCAATAACTCCCGCAAACTCCCCACCAATTCCACCCCCAACTCCCGCGCTTTACCGGCCGAAACAAACGGATCATACCCCAACACCCGCATCCCCAGCCCCTTCGCCCGCACCGCCACCGCCTGACCCACACGACCCAGTCCCACCACCCCCAACACCTTCCCAAACAACTGACTCCCCAAATACTTCTCCCGCTCCCACCTCCCCTCCTGCAAACTCCGATACGCCGGGTAAATATTCCGCGATAACGCCAACATCAACGCCAACGTGTGCTCCGCCGTGGCAATCGTATTGCCCCCCGGCGTATTCATCACCACCATCCCCTGCCGCGTGGCCGCCTGAAGATCGATGTTGTCCACCCCCACCCCCGCCCGCACAATCACCCGCAACCGCCGATTCCCCCGCAACACCTCCTCGGTCAACTTCACCCCACTGCGGCAAATCGCCCCATCCGCCCCCATCAACGCCTCCCGCAACGCCTCCCCCTTTAACCCCAACCGCTCCTCCACCTCCAAGCCTCCCGCCGCCCGCAAAATCCGCATCCCCTCCTCCGACAACCGATCCAATACCAACACCCGTACCATCCTCAGTCTCCTTCGTTTTTTAGTATTCTGAAATTTCTCCGTTAGTTGCCGACTACTCCCGGGTCCCAGCAAACACCTATTCTCGTCCTTTGCCCCAAACAACCCTTTCGAGTATATTCACACCGAATAACCGACACCTCGATGCCGGCCTCTAAACCACATTTGCCACCATATTTTGCCGCGTTCTCTATTTTGCATTCTCTATTTTGCCGTGGTCTCTACCGGTCGAGCAATCCGGCTAATCCCCCCTTCGCTAAGCGCACGATCACCCTGCCAAGCTGCCGCCGACGACCTGCATCCCACTCCCGTGCCAGATGCCGTAAATTGAAAATTCCAAGCGATTGAGATTTGAAAATTCCAAGGGATTGAGATATTGAAACCCCCAAGGAACCGAGCACGCAAGCAACCGACCCAATTCGGCTTTTGGCCCAGCATTTTCGATGGGCTTCGGGCGGCGATACCCGGCCTAACCCCGAATCCCAAGCTGCCCCAACACGATCGAAAATAGATCGACATCTCTCAAGGCTTTATGAGGCAGGAGTCCCGGATCCGAAACCAAAAGAACGGTCCGCTGACTGGGGTCCCGTGCCGGCGCTCCATGCGAACCGCGAATCAAAGTCGCATCCAGGGGGATCGACCGGCTCACCGGGTCGAAACAAAGCTCCACCGGGTCATACCCCGGTTTTCGGTGAATATCCACCGTACGAGCAAACCGCGGAGCCACTCCATCGTCCAACCACCAATAATAGGCGAACCAACTATCAGGCTGAGCGATCAGCACCAACTCGCCGGAGCGGGGATGATCCAAACCGTAGCGGCCCAGCGTCTCTCCGGTGACCACCTCGGCCACCTCCGGCTGATTTGCGAAAGCCGCCCAAACCATTTTCTGCGTTTCCGGCTCACCATCCAGCACGAAGATGTGTGCCAATTGATGATCCACCAAGGCAAACGCCCGACTGGCCGCAAAATCGATCAGCTCTCCCTCCTCCGTAAAGCGTGTCCGCAAAAGCCCCCATTCCCGAAGGATGCGGTTCGGATAACTGACTCGCTCCACCGGCGTGATCACGTATTCGCCGGCGATAAGCCAAAGCGGCTTCTCAGGATAGGCATCGTCCAAACCCTCCGCCAATCGGGCCAACACCTCATCCAATTGACTGACCGCCGCGGCGGCTTCCGGACTTTCCGGACCCCGACGCTGCGCCGCATAATCTAAATGAGGGAGGTAGATAAAGAAGAAATCCGGTCGCCAGCGTCGTGCCGCAAACACCGCCGAATCGACGATCCACGCACTCGAGCCGATCGAGGCCATCGGTCCCCAGAATTGATGAAGCGGGAAATCGCCGAACCTCCCCTTCAATTCCCCGTACAGTTCCGGCGGTTGCGTGTAGCACCACAGGGATTCCGTGCCGTCCGGATTGTGGATCGGAGCCGGCGTACACACGTAATCGGCCCGGCATCCTTTGGTGTGCAAGGCGAACCAAATGGCGGATCTTCGCGGTGGGGAACTCGCGGCCAGCACTTGCCACAATTGGGGGCGTTCGATGCAGTCGTTGGGCGAAGTCCACATCTCTACCTCGCGCCGCTCTCGCCAGAAGAACCCATTCGCGATCACGCCATGCTCCCGCGGAAGCGTCCCGGTCAGCATGTTTGCCTGCACCGGACACGTCACACAGGGGAAACTGGGCGATAATTCGGCAATTTCCCCCCCGGCCATCCAACCGCGAAGAAGCGGCATAACCGTAACATCTTTTTCCCGCAAATTCGGCACCGATACCAAGATCACTGCGGAGTGGTCAGTCACCTTTTGCCCTTTCCACAAGGAGTTGAAGAAACTCGAAAGCCCGCCGGCAAATTTCGGGCCCACGTTCACTGTGGCGACTTAGCTCGACATAAATACCCCCTTGATAATCTACTTGGGTCAAGGCTTGCAAGACCGCCGGAAAATCGATTTCGCCTTCCCCAAACATCAGATGCTCATGCACCCCGCGACGCATGTCCTCGATGTGGATATTGACAATCCGCGGCGCCCAACGCCGAATCTGCTCCGCAATCGGCACCTCACCCTGACATTGGAGATGCCCGATATCCAGGGTAAGCCACAGGTCCCCACGCCCCAATCGGCTCAGCAAAGCTTCGTAGGAGGCCAGGGTGTCGATGAACATGCCGGGTTCTGGCTCAAAGGCCACGCGGACCCCTGCCCTGCCCGCAAATTCCAACATCTCCGCGAACCCGGCGCAAAGCAGCTCCCAGGCTTCCTCCGGTGATTGGCCCGAATGAAGTCGCCCCGACCATACCGACACACAATCGCTCCCCAACTCCGCCGCACATCTGATGGCGAATTGGTAAAAGGAAAGCCGCCGAGATCGCTCGCCCGGATCCGGATGAAGCAGCGTGGGCTCGTGCTTGTGCCAGGGGTCAAGCAGGTATCGGGCTCCCGTCTCAACCGCCGACCGCAACTCGTACCTTTTGAGGAACCGCGAAACCTCCGCAAGCTGCTCGCGCCAATTTGCCTCGTGCGGCGAAAGGGCGTGGTGATCGATCGTCAAGGCCACGCCCTTGTAACCGATCTGTTGAATCACGCTTAAGGCATCCATCAAGCGATGATGCACGAGGCCATTGGTGTTATATCCGAGAAACATGGCCCGATTTCAATGTGTCAAAAACATCTTTCGCAAATCTCTGAGATGATTTTCCCCGGGAAGCTTTCCGCGAAACGCTCATCCCTCTTAATATCGACCAAGCTACGTGGGGCTGATCCAAACCGTGGCGACCACCGCCGGCAAAAGTAACGAAAGAACCAACACGGCGGGCAAACTGCCGGCAAAAACTAAACAGGCGGCTGCGTCCAGGACAATAATCCAAAGAATGGCTTGTTTCGTAGCCCGTTGTACTTGGTGGGGTGTGGGCCCGATGATCGCTCCTGCACACCGGTACCCAATGATCCCGGCAATAACGGCGATCAATAGTCCCCAACGCTCCAAATTTAATAAAGCACGATTGAAATGCTCCGCGGCCCACCAGGGCAATAAAGCTACCATGGCGACTCCGGCCAACATGAGAAGCACACCCAAAGCCAGGGACCATCGGGAGCTAGAGCCGGCCTCTTGCCGGGCAAAGCAAGAAATTCCCGTCGCATAGACCCCAATAGCCCCCGCGGCCAAGAAATGTGCGGTCATCAGTCCGCCGCCTTCAGACATGCTTGCCCCGCTCAAAGTCATTCCCAAAAGCACATTCAAGGTGCGACATATCCCGATCAAGATCGGACCCAAGAAGGTCTCTTTCAACAAAAAGTTGTAAACGAGAATCGTCAATCCGAGCCCCACCCCCGTTAACCCCATGCCGGGGCTTAAACCTTTTATACTTAACCCGACGCAAAGCCCCAAACCAAGTAACCATGCTCCGATCCCTAGCATGGCGGCCCAGCGCCGGCTGATACGTCCGGACGGCAATGGCCGACCGGGCCGCTCGCGGCTATCGCGGTCGAAATCGGCCACATCATTCAGCACGACTCCGGCGGCATAGAAAAACACCGAAACCGCAACCACCCCAACAAGCGTCTGCGGCGAAAATCCCCAGCTCCCGGCTTGAATGGCAAGAAACCCGAATAAAGAGTCGGCTGCCGCAGTGAAGAGATTCGGCAGGCGGATTAACTGAAAATACGCCAGAAGGTATTCGGTTGAAAGCCGCGGTTGCAACCGGCGGTCCATGAGCCACCTTTATCCCCCGAAAATTTCGGCACGCGCGTCGCCATTGCCTCTGCGTGAGTATCGGCCCTCCCTATTTTTCCTCCCTCAACCTCCATGACCGGCTACCATCGGCCTGGGCGTAACGGCCTTTCAGCTTAGATATACCCGACGCCCCCTGAGCTTAATGAACTCCGTTTCCCCGGACAAGGGATGCGCACCACACTTAGGATTACCAAAGCTCTGGGGAAGGTACTCCTTCGCGCATAAAGGAGATGTACCACCGCCTCGGTCCTTCAGCGGTTTTTCGCTAGCGGCGGCAAAGTTTAGGATACGCAAACTCCAGAAGCGGCCGTTGCAAAATCGCTTAAAGCGAATTCCGGCGGAAAGCTTGGGCCTATGCGTCCTATCGGAAGTTTGCGCGGCAGGTCATCGATCCCTCCCCTTTCAGGCGCGCGATGATCCAGATGCGGCTGACGGGAGGCTCCCCCAGCATACACAGGATACGTCTTTCGGGAGCCATTGGGCAAAGATAGAGAAAGAGAAAGATAGAGAAAGAGAAATAGACGCAAAAGGTTAAAAAATCGTGAAAGACTTATTTTGGCACAAGCAGGGAACCGGCTGCGCAAAAACGCACCTTCTGCCGGGTTTTTAACGAGTCATTCCTTGCAATCTGCCAAATCAAGACGGGAAGGTAACCGCCGTACAACCGGTCAAAGCCGCGCCCTAAACCTCCGTTTCTGCTCCGCGGCGAACTCGAATCGGTCGGCGAGCCGGCAGTTGCGTCCTTCCACGTCGTCGGGCATGATTGCCATTTTCGGCAAGAACCCGCTGGGCCTTCGACAAATCGTTCACCCGAATGACGGCCAAACCTCCGCCCCGAACACCGCTTTCGCCTCCAAAAGAGCAATACGCATAATCGATATTGATATGCTCCGAAGCCAAGCGCTCACAAACCCGCCGAAACGCCCCGGGTTGGGCCGCCACTTCCACCACCAATACATCCGACTGTTCAAACGGCAGGTTCAACTCCTGGAGCACTTGCACGGCAGCGTCGAAATTATCGGGGATAAAACGCACGGTCCCTCGGTCGCCAGAGTCCATCACGCATAAGGCTTGAAAATGGACCTTTCGTTTATTCAGGGCCACTAGCATGGATGCCAATCGGCCGGGTTTGTTGACCAGCGACACAGAGAGTTGTTTGGCCGTGTGCATAAGCACATCTCCTGTTAACGAATCGTTGGAAAAGATCCCCACAAACGCGCTGCACCCGACAAAAAGAACCCCATGGCAAGAAGATTCATTCAAGGCCCGATTTTGGACACCCTGTCAAACTCAAGGCCTGCTACCCCCAAATTTGATAATAGCCACTAGATAAGCAGAGTCAATGCTATGAAGCCGGAAATTAACCGGGATCGCTCGGAAGGTTCAACGGGATCCAACGTTTGCAGCGATCTCGGCAACTTTGACTTGCCAGCACCTTTAGTACTCAAGTTACTTTCGGATTTGTGCAGATTGGTGCCCCTTTTGCAGTTTCTGCTTCGTCTGAGGTTAAAGATTTCCAATCCAGGGATTGTCGTGCCCGTTTCTAATCCGTGCCCGTTCCAATCAAGGATCTGCCGTTCCCGCTTTTGATTCAGGAATTGTGCCGTTTTCGCTTTTAATTAAACGTCTTTTTCGCTCTTAACTATTCGCTCTTAACTAATCGTCTTTTATTAATCGTCGTTTGCGAACGAGTCGGGATTCACGCCCTGAGCCGCTTGGAGGCACCGCGTCTTGAACAAGCATTTAAGAGGGCCCCTTCCAGATGGACTCATTCCGGTTGGAGTTATTCCTCATTCCGGTTGGACTTATTCCCGGGGGGAATGGACTCATCGCCGATGGAATAGCCCCATTCCTGTGGCAAAGGATTTACGACTCATTGCCGGTGGAAAAGGGCGAACTCAAGGCGAATCCCCCTCGGCATGGCCTCTCCGAAGCTCAAACAAAACGAATGTTGAAGGAAAACGGAAAAAGTCGAATGCAAATGACAAATAAAGGGCCGATAACCCGGGAGGAAGTATCGTACGTAATTGGGGGCTGAATTTTCCCGCAAAAAACGGCAATCGCTGAGCCTTGGAGGGAACTTTTCTCCGGGTTACCGCGTCGAACCTACAGAAAAGCTTTCGGAGAAAAAACCGGCACAAATAAAAGCAGGTACGAACAAAAAGGATCAGAAGGCATAAATGAAAGGATTTGTCCGCCCGTTTAACGCTACAAAGCCCCCTTGACACTGAAAAGGTTTTGTTTCCCCTAAGCGGGCTTGTTTGCGGCGGGGCGTTCCGGAATCTCCGCGGCTTTGACCCCACAGATCCGCTAGTTATTCATCTGTTTATTTATCTTGCACACGAAGGTATTGCTTTGATCTTTATCTTGCAAACGAAGGCATTGCTTTGATCTTGGAAAAGGGAGACATTGCTCCAATAAGCATTACCGATTAGTGCCAACGGCACCCGCCAACTGTGGGGGATTCGTTAAAAACGCATCATTTCTATAAAAACGCTACAAAAAGGAACGGAACACTTCTACAGAGTTTGGCCCGGCACGGCAAAAGGAGCTCACCCATGGCGAACAAGAAGTTGCTGATCGGGACGCTGTGCAAGATGCTTTGCTGTCTAAGTGCGGTGATGTACTGCGCAGGAGTTACCTCAGCTTTATTGGCACAAGGTCTGTTGGTGGTCAGTGACGGATCGCCGGCCCGTTTGCCCCGTCCGCCCATTATCTGGCCACCTCGGCCCATACCGCCACCTCCGCCTCCGGTTCCCCCGCCGGCCACTTACCGAATTCAAGAACTAAGCATTCAGGGTCAAGTGCGCGATCAGGTGGCCCAGGTGGAAGTTTCGCAAACCTTCCTGAATACCGGTAGCCGACAACTCGAGGTTAGTTTCGTTTTCCCTCTGCCGTACGAGGGGGCGGTGGACCGGATGACCTTGATGGTGGATGGAAAGGAATTTCCTGCCCGACTTATGTCGGCCGAAGAAGCCCGTAAATTCTACGAGGAAACCGTCCGACGCAACCGGGACCCCGCTTTACTGGAATGGATCGGCACCGGCCTCCTTCGCACCAGTGTCTTCCCGGTACCACCGAATGCCAAGCGGACCGTCTCCCTGCGATATTCGCAAATCTTGAGAATGCACGCGGGGCTGACGGACCTCCTTTTCCCGCTAAGCACGGCAAAGTATAGCGCCGAACCTTTGGACGAGCTGCTGATTCGCGTGGCCATTGAAAGTAAGGAGGAGATCAAGAACGTCTATAGCCCCACCCACCCGGTCGCGATCAAACGTCCCGATGGTCGCCGAGCCATCGTTGAATACAAAGGCGAACGGATCATCCCCGCCAGCGATTTTCGCCTGTTTTTTGACGTCGGACGCGGCGTTGTCAGTAGCAAATTGCTCAGTTACCGGCCGACAGCTTCAGAAGATGGTTACTTCCTCCTGCTGGCAACTCCGAGCCTGGAGGCAACCGAGGAGGTCGCGGTGCGAAAAACGGTGATCTTCGTCGTGGACCGCTCCGGGAGCATGAGTGGCAAAAAAATTGAGCAAGCGCGGCAGGCCGCCAAGTTCGTCCTCAACAACTTGAGGGAAGGAGATCTTTTCAATGTGATCGCTTACGATAGCACGGTCGAGGTATTCCGGCCAGAACTTCAAAGATTTTCCGAGCAAACCCGGGCCGAAGCCTCAGGCTTTATCGAGGGGCTTTATGCAGGCGGCAGCACCAATATCAATGCGGCCCTTGAGTCGGCCCTCAAACAAATTCAAGATCCCAGTCAACCCGCTTACATCCTTTTCCTCACAGACGGTCTGCCCACCACGGGTGTTACCGACGAAAGCAAAATCGTTCAGAATGCAAAACAGGCCAATAAATATCGGGCCCGCATCTTCCCCTTTGGTGTCGGTTACGATGTGAATAGCCGCCTCCTGGACCGATTGGCCGTGGAAAATTTCGGGGCCACCGAGTATGTCCGGCCCGAGGAAGATATCGAGGAAAGGGTGGGGCGGCTCTATCAGCGAATTCGGGCTCCCGTATTGACCGACGTCGAACTGTCGTTCGAATACGATGAGCTTACCACCGGGGAACCCAAGCCCATTTCGCGAGTTTATCCAAAGGGCTCCTTCGATCTGTTTGCGGGGGATCAACTGGTAATGTTGGGGCGATATCGCAAACCGGGTACCGTTAAAGTGACCATTCGCGGAAAGTTGCGCGACCAGACGCATCAGTTCAGCTTTCCCGCAACCCTCGTCGAGCAAACCGACGATCAATCGCTGGCTTTCGTGGAAAAGCTTTGGGCGATGCGTCGCGTGGGAGAAATCCTGGAGGAACTCGACCTACATGGCCGAAACGAAGAGCTTATTGCGGAACTGGTCAGTTTGGCTACTAAACACGGTATCCTCACCCCCTACACATCCTTCTTGGCCGACGAAAACGTTCGGCTCGACGATCTGGCTACCAATCTCCGACGTGCCGGCGATCGCTTAAGCGCTCTGGAAGCCCGCGACGGAGCCGCCGGTTTCCACCAGCGGGCCTACAAGGGATCCCTGCAACAGGCGCTTCAAGCCATGCCGGGAGGCTTCGGTTATTTTTCGGCACCCTCTTCGGGCGCCGCGGGGCAAATGGATGCCTTTAGGTCCGGTTTGGCTCCCGGAGTTGCTCCAGCCGCCACCGCCGAAGCAGCAGCGGCTGTGGTCGGCGAGCAGGTAGCAAGACGCGAGATCCAGACCGCCGCCGAAAACGTCCGCCAAGTGGCAGACCGCGCTTTCTACCGCCGGGGCTCCCAGTGGGTGGATAGCACCGTGACAAAAGCGCAGGAGTCTCAGGCCCGACGCATCCGACAGTTTAGCGACGAGTACTTCGCCTTGGCCCATCGGTTCGGACGGGCCTTTACGCAATACCTGATGTTCGACGAACCGGTCCTCATCAATTTCCGCGGCGAAACCTACCTTATTGAGCCGTAACGAGCCGTGATTAGCCGTAATAAGTCGGCAATCCCGCGACGATATCGGTAACAAAAGAAGACACTTTGGCACCCGACGGATCATACAATCTTCTGGGTGGCCTCTAAGCCCATTGGATCCGGCTTATGTCGGCAGCCCCCGGGGAACAATGCCGGAGGGTCTTGGCTTACCGCAGGCGAAAACCGCCGGACTTAACCGCCGAGATTCACCGCCGAGACTAGTGCCGAGATGAAACCAGAAGTAGTTCGAGGCTAGTCCCACCGGACCCTCCGGCACATTCCCTTCTTATCATTTCTTATCATTCAATCCCTTCTTATCATTTCTTATCATTCGACCAGCTCGGCTGCATCAGACCCGGCAAGCTACTCCCCCGGCGTTGTGGCCTCGGGACGCCTGTCGGCCCCTTGATCGAATCCTCGTGCTCCGGCAAAATTAAGATCACCGGGGAGCAAACCCGGGGAACATTCACGGTGCCCAAGACCACTCTCCTCCACCGGAGAGGGTAAGCTGCCCCCCGAGAGCGTGACCAAAAAGTCGAGCACCGCGCCAGTACTTCCGATTAAAAACGGGGCCCCGTTCATCGGCGCAGAGTTTCGCATCCGAACTGATTAGGAGGGACCTTTAAGCCATGGCCGACAAACCGTACGTCATTCTTTCCGGGTTTGCCGACGAGGCGGCTGATGTCCAAGATAAGTCAGCCTTGCGACAATTCACGGCATTTGCCGCTTTGGGCCTCGAGTACTATACGATCCGCTTTATCGACGTCGGCCATGGGACGAAAAACGTGATGCTCTTGACCGACGACGAAGTCGAGGAAGTGTGCCGCCTCCAGCAGCAGTTTGGTCTGCGGGTATCATCCCTGGGTTCACCGATCGGAAAAGTTAAGCTGCTGGACGTCGACGATGGGACCAAAAACCGCTATGTACCGTTCGAAAAGTATTTGACTGAAGACGTCGAGCGGGCCTGCCAATTGGCCCATAGATTTGGCACGAAATTGGTCCGAGGATTTTCATTCTATCATCCGCGAGGAACTCGGGCCGAAGATCATCTCCCTCAAGTGGTGGATCAGTTAGGGCGAATCGCCGAGCGCTGCGCTAAGCACGGCTTGATTTTCGGCCTCGAGGTCGAGGCCAACCTCGTAGGGAGCAACGGCTGGTTACTGGCCGAAATCTATCGGCAGGTGAACCATTCGGCTTTGATGCTGGTTTTCGACGGGGCAAACTTGATTGTCCAAGGCTTTTCGCCGGAAGAGGTCTTCCAGCAATATCTCGCCATGAAACCTGGTTTAGGCTGGATGCACATCAAGGACTACCGTAGCCCACAGGTCAGCGAGAAAGGCGGTCATGTCGACGAGGACGCCTTGGCCAACTTCGTGCCGGCGGACCAAGGGGACGCAGGCCACGAGCGAATTTTGCGGGATTTTGCCGCGCATATTCCGCAGCTTGATGCCCGTTTGAAATCCCTGGGTGTGCCCGGGGTCTTCCTCGACCTGGAACCGCACGTCAAAGGGGGTGGGCAATTCGGTGGACAAAGCGGCCCGGACGGCATGGGCGTGGCCCTGAGGGCTTTATGCCGCGTGCTCGACTACGTGGGAATTGGGTATCACTTGCGCGATTTTGCCCAAATCCGGGCTAGCCGAGGGTGACGGGGCCCTCATTTCCTCATTCCTTTTACATCGTCACGCTACGTCTCGCTTCACATCGGCACGCTTCGTCTTTCCGTTTTGTTGTGCACGTTTCATCCGCACGAATTCGCTCCATTTGCGCAAACCTGTTTGAACGAATCTATTCGCAAAATCTACTTGCACAAGATCTATTTGATCTATTTGCAAGAATCTCTTTGCACAAATCTCTATTTGCAAAAATCTATTTGGAGGAATGTAGTTTATTTGCACGAATGTAGTTTATTTGCAGGAATGTACTTGCAGGAACCTCCTTGCACGAATCGAGTTGCAGGAAAAACGATAAATCTCAAGTTCGGTGGTTTTGTCGGCGATCAATTGGCTGGGTCGACTTCGCATTTGCTGTTGCTCTTTCCACCGGTTTTGCCGGTAGCGCCGGTTACCCTGGCGGGCAGCCGCTCTGTGCATTTCACACCCGCACGTCATTCAGCGAGCATCGTTTGCGTTGGCACGCAGCAGCTCTTTAGCGTGCAGGGTATCGGCCCGCAACCAGTGAATCGCTCCCGCTAGCGCGGAGCGACTCTGCTTCCGCTAGATACTCTGCTAGATAAGCAATACGGCGCGATACCGCCGCTTGCGAGTACCAACTCCGGTTGAGCTGCGCAGCAAGAACCTCCGCCGCCTCGTAAGCGCACCGGCACGGCAAAAATCGGCTTTTCTTCTCGTTCAGACAGAAGCCGGCGGCAAAAGGCGGCGAAAAATGAATCCTGCTTCGCCGCGGTCGCCGCTTGGGAGATGAGCCCCTATTCGGCGAAAAACCCGCCAGGCGAGGCACGGCGACCGAAACAGAACCATCCCCGTAGCGCTTTCCCCGAAGGCCGCCCGTTGCCGAATCGGCGCATGATCGAAAGCTACGACTTCTTGGAAGTCTTGACGAAAACAGTGCTGATGAGCTGGTTGACCTTAGTGCTGCCGCACTTCGGACACTTCACCCGTTTGCGGCTATGCTCCTCGAAGGTCATTTTTTCCGTGAAGGTCTTTTTGCACTGCGTGCATTCGAATTCATAGGTCGGCATACGCTAACCCCCCTCGTTGAACTGCATCGACTGGCACACAGATTACCAACGCAATCCAAAACCAATCGCGGCGATCCGGGAAAAAGGGCTAAGCCAACCATCCGCGAGGGGTTTTAAAAATTATTTTACCGGTTAAGTCGCCTTCATGCAAGTACCGAAAAGCCCGCGACCTAATTTCAGCCGCACCCGGAGTCAAAGAGCCCATCTCGCGAAGCCACGCGGCTTATAATTCGGCTCCACGCCGGCTACAGGGGATCCGTGCGCCTTAAGCTGGATCCCTGCGACCCCAACGAGGGAATTTGCGAAAAGCGTAAGCCCGGATGCCGCCATCCTAATTAAGTCTTAAGCTAAAATGCTCTGTGGTAGACAAACCACCGATTCGGCCGACCAAGCTCTGCGCACACCGCGACTCTTTTCCGCAAATTCGAAAGCGATGGATCCAGAATTCTGAGCAGCGTGTAAAAGCTCCTCTTACCTCTTCCCAAAACGCCCGAGGGAAACGAGCGGTTTGCCGGACAAAAAAGTCCTTAGCCAGTCGTTCCGGCGACGGTTTTATCGGCTACTATCGTGACTTTTATCCGCTATCATCGTGAGGTTTGCATTCCCCGAAAAGTCAATACGTCTTTTTCAGGAGGCAAACCCATTTTTCACAAGACAAACCCCGGGGAGCGTCGCTCATGCCCCGCTTGCGGTTTTCGATTACTCATAAATCTTTTTCATAAGCCAAGCCATGTTTCGGGCCAAAGTGCGGATCGTATCCAGCCCCTCCTGGTCCTGAAGAACCTCGCCTTTTCCGCGGCCAAATGCCAAATTCCAGTACGTGGAGCCTGGCACAATCATCTCGCTAATCAGGAAGAAGTAGTTGATCTGGGCAAAAGTGAAATTATGTCCGGCGCGTCGCGCCACGACGATGGCCGCCCCTACCTTTCTCCGCAGGAAATTCCCCGCATAACGCGAGACGTATCCCACCCGATCGAGCATCGCCATCGTTTGCGGCGTGGCGGAACCGAAGTACACCGGCGAACCAACCAAGATGCCTTGGGCCTCGACAAACCGCTCGATAATCCCCTCGAATGCCGGGTCATCTTGGGCACACCGCGGGGGATCGGTCCCGGCACATCGCCCGCAGCCTTGACACGGTTTGATGGGTCGATCCGCCAGCGAGAGAAACTCAGTTTCAATCCCCTCTTCGGCCAAGACATCGAGCGCTAAGTTGACCAGGATTTCTGTATTGCCACCCGCCCTTGGACTACCCGAAATGCCTAAAACTTTCATCGATCGAACCCCTTCCTAATCCTCCTAATTCATTGATTCTCCTATTGATCCGCATACTCGGTTGCCGACCGGCATCACTACTACCTTGTACGAGATCCGTAATTTACCTTGCACAAGATCCGTAATTTTCGAAATTTTGCAACATTATTTTGATCAATCTTGACCAGGTTATGAGCCGAGAACAAGGGTACCGCAGGAACTCGGCCCGTGCCCAGTTCATTAGCGGCTCGAGAGTGCAAGTCACCAATGGCCACCTGGGAGCTCGAATAAAGCCTCAACCGGGGCCGGTCGGCCTAACGAGGAAAACTCGCGGCAAACGCACGCGATTCCCCCGGGGAACATGCATGCCCTGCTGACTTGCCGCTCTTTTCTAAGCCATTGAACGGGCAACCCGGATCAATTTTTCTGCCGCAGCTTGCAAAAAGCACACGTCTAGTGGTAATGTATTAGAGGTCATCCCCAATGGGTGGCCGGGAGTAATGGGCAAGGCTCAGATCCAGTTGAGAATGCGCCCTCAAAATGTGCGGGCGGTTCTGCGAAATTTTTTAACTATGGAGATCGCGCCCATAACAATGCCATCAGAGGAAGCCGGAGGTCAAAGATGCACTTCAATCAGCGTGAGTCGCGTCGGGCATTCCTAAAAAGTGGTATCGGAGTCGGCATCGGTTGGCTAGCCGCAGCGGGAGTGGATCCCTTCATACGCCGCAGCAGGGCGCTGGCCGCGCAGCCGGATCGTACGCGAGTCGCGCTGATGTCCGGCGATGACCGCACCGACAATCTTTTCCGTGCCCTTCAGGTCTTCCGCCAGGAAATTGCCCAGGCCATTGGGTCGCGGCGAGTGATCATCAAACCAAATAATGTTTCTGTAGATGTGCAGCTTTCTGCGACCCATGCGGACGCACTGGTAGGAATCCTCGAGTTTTTGAAATCCATCGGCAAACTCGAGGGGACGCTCATCGCGGAATCCGCCGGCACGGGGCCCACCCCGGAAGGGTTCAGCAACTTCGGCTATTACCAGGTGGCGGACAAATACGGTGTGAAGCTCGTGGATCTTGACGAAGCGGAGACGGAGACCCTCTACGTTTTCGACGAGCGCGACATGCAGCCGCACGCGATGCGCGTTGCCCGATTGCTCTTGAACCACAAAGACTTCTACCTCATTTCCGCGGCCGTGCTGAAAACTCACGACCGCGTGGTGGCCACCCTGTCGTTAAAGAACATTGTCTTTGGCGCCCCGGTAAAAGACCTCGGCTTCCGCTGGGGACCGAAACGCAAACCGGGCACCACGACGCAAAAACCGATCGCCCACGGCAGTGGGATCTACGGGATCAACTATAACCTTTTTGCCCTTGCCGAGAAGCTCCATCCCGATCTGGCGGTCATCGACGGATTCGCAGGAATGGAAGGCAACGGTCCGGTGGGCGGAACGCCGGTGGACCACCGGGTTTGCGTCGTCTCCCCCGATTGGTTGGCGGCCGACCGTGTCGCCGTGGAATTAATGGGAATTGACTTTGCCAAGGTGGGTTACCTGAACTACTGTGCCCGGGCCGGGCTCGGACAAGCCGACTTGGCACAAATGGAAATCCTCGGGGAGCCGATCGATCGCCACCGCCGCCAGTACCGCCTCCATAGCAATGTCGAGAATCAACTGCGCTGGCTCCAGCCGCCTAGTTGGTCTTAAAGTTGCCTTCCGAAGCGAGCAAGACAACCAGCGTTACGTATCACCGCCGAAACCGGCCGAGTCGGCCTGAAGATCGCGTTCTCAACCAAAGGAACACTAGACCGGTCGCGATCGGAGCGCGCGGTTCCCTCAGACGGAAGCGAAATCCCAAGGGGCTGCCAGCCGAATGGGGCCGAGGAATCGGCCGCCGGTTTCATACCAGCCCTCGCCACAGAATTGGCACCAATTCAGCTCCATCGCTAGGGTAATCACGTGGTGGGGGCCTTCAAATACTAACGCGACATAGCGGTAGGGAACCGGTCGATGGTACAAAAACCCTAAGCCATCGGGCGAAATATTTTTGGCCATCACTTCGAGCGGTTCATCGACGGTTTGGCACTCCGGATAGCGAAGCGGAATCAGCCGCAAGGTCCGATTCAGCGACGCCCGCACTTGGGCACGACGATCCGCAGCAGACGGTTCCCGCCTCGAACCATCCTCGACCCTGGCGTACTCCGCGAGGCCCCATTCCTCGATAAGCTCCCGAATGATTGCCCGCCAATCCTCGTTGGTCAAGCGAGTAAACTCTTCCCGAACCACCTGAAGATCTCCACCCGAAGGATTTGCGCCGCTTCTGTAGCCGACAATTACCGCACAAAAACCGTGTTCATCCCCTCTGCCGCGGATTCACCCGTCAACCAATTGCCGATACGAACTCTTAAGACCAGGAGATCGACCCGAATGATAAGCCCCGATCGGTGATTAGCGTTTTTACCCTATCCCACTCGAACAGCATAAGCTCTAACCAACAAGCAAGATTTTCACCCTAAGACTTTGCCCGGCGAGAATTCGCCCTTCTTGCCGGCTTTCGAGAATTCATCCTTTTCGACGGCTTTGCCCAAAAGCTCCAAATACATCCTCTGAGCAAGGTTTATCTCACGAAGCCATGCTGCCGATTCTTGGCAAGTTTTCCACACGGAAAAGCCAGTATGCCTGTGCTCCCAACTCCAACGCCTTACATCGCTAAGAAACCGGTTCGGCTTACATCCCTCTGACGATTCCTGAAGGCCGGAGCTTCTGTGGGATCGTAGCCCCAATCGCGGGTCAAGCCTTTGCTCGAGATTGAAACCGCCGGTTTTCGTCTTCTTTGATCTTCCGGTGAACAACCTCTCAGCCGCCGGTCGAACACTGCGTCGATACCTGAGCGCCATGCATCGGTCGGATCGCTGAGTAAACCGACGGTGCGTCGGCCTGAGCGCCGTCTGCCCGAAATCCCAAACTCGAGGGTAAAGCTTCGCCTTGACTCGCCGTGATAAGTCATCAGTCGACCATTTGAAGCTTAGCTCACGCTTTTCGGCCCGTCAAATCCGCGCGGCTCAGAAAAGCACTTATAGCGACTAGGCAAAATCGTATGCCTGTATCGAAAAACGAAGAGAAGGAGACCTTCAATGGCGGCCGGTTGTTCCGGTCCACATGCGTCGGTTAATCCTCTCCGTATTGTCCGGAGAAAAGCCCCGTGCCGCTATTGCCTCTTTGGCCCTCCTGATTTGCCCCACGACACACGGACACTCATAAGCCACGACGTAGGACGCAGCGTTGTCCCACAGGATAGCGGCAACAGCGCCCCATGACACAACAGCAGCATTGGCTCATGACTTTGGGGGGCACATCTCCCATGGTTCAGGGGTACCAGTGTGTCGTGATCCACGATGACGAGATCAACGAGCATTTCCCCATGATATAGGGGTACCGAATTTACGGAATTCCCCGCCCGATCAGGAATCCGGCACAGCTCTCAGGCCCTCGGTCGACTGTTGTGCCAGTCGCCGTTGAATCCGCGCGTAATTCGCTTGAAAAGGCGGATAGCTACCGTCGATCTTCTCCCCGAGTTGCAGAAGCCTTAAGGCCTCCGCATACCGCTGCGCTTTCGCCTCCGCAACTGCCCAATTGTTGATGATGGCCAGCAGATTGGCCCGAGCGTAACGATTGTCCGGATCCAAGACGACCGCCTGCCAATTGGCGGCAAGGCCCGCCGGATAATCCTCGTGGGACAGATGGTCCAAGGCCCGGTTGTAAAAAACCACAGCTAAAAGCTGCGTATCGCTCAGTCGCCGGGGATTTATGCCGGGGGTTGTCTGCGCGTTTTTCGGCGGTTGGAAGCCGCCATGAACGCCCGGCTCATCGCCGGGGGAATCCACCCGCGTGCTTGTAACCCGCGAAGAAGCGTGTACTTTCGGTCTTTGCGTAGTTTCGATCACCCATTCGTGCGTGCCGGTCTGAAGACAGCTTGCAATATGCTGGGGCCACTCGCAGGCGGACGTCTCTAAGCCAACCTGCCGCGCCAATTCGTTGAATAAAATGGTAGCACTTACGCAATTGAATTTACCGCGATCAAGGACCTCGCGCAGGTCGGTTGCCCTCAGTTCATAGCCCCCCGTGAACACCCTATCATGAAGCCACGCCAAGATCTTATCTGCTTTAACCGCCGGGGAGTCGTCGGAGTTCACCACGCTGCCCATCTCCTCGATGAGCCGCTGTACTTGCGGTCGATAGCGCTTGAGCCAATCGCTTCGGCTCACTCCGTAGGCACCACATGCAGCTTGAAGCAGCCGCAGGTCTTCGAACTCCCCGGGGGCTTGCTTGCGGCAGGAGTTCATTTCCTCAAACGAAATCGCGACGGTGGGAATACCGAGGACCTGAAGCTGCTTACCGAGCAGAATCCCGACGTTTAAAGCCGGCTCATCAAACCCACCGGTCCATCCCCCAGGCGGGGGCGATATTTCCTCCGTGTCTGCGGATTCACGGTTTTGGACATGCGGGCGTAACACATTTGCCAAGTCTTGGGAATGGGCCGACCGATTCCCGTTCAAGACGATGAGCATCAATCCCGCCTGGAGCAGACCGCAAAACAAGAGTATCTTGCGCGGCATTATTAGTGAGGATATCTTCCGGGGACTTGTCTGTGACATCGTGGGCCAACTTTCCCAAAGCATTCCAATCCCGCGCGCCTACGACAACGAAGCTTGTTCGGCTGAAAGTTGCATAGCCGAACCTTGCTTCCCCTTAAGTCACGCCGCCATAGATAACCTAGATAACCCAAACGAAAGTCGAACCAAATCAACTAGGATTTCGCCGCATCAATCCCATTAACCGCCGGTAAGCGATGATGCGGTCCGGAGCCCCGTCGCTTCCGTGCAGGCTGCAATCGCATCAATCGCTCCCGTCGCCTTGACCGCTGGTGTGCAGGAAAGCCCACCGCCGCCAGCCATCTGTCGTTAGTCCCCGGCGATTGGCCAACGGCCCCAACGCCACGGACTGCCCCTCAGTATAGCTTTTCCTGCCCTGCCTCCTCACCCGCGGAGCTACAGCGGACAAGCAAACCCGGAATCCGGCGATCCACAAACTCCTCCGGATCGGCACATTCCCTACAAATGGCAAGGCCCTACCCAGGACCAAAACCTCAAAGGATCGCCTGTCGGTCAAGCCGGATAACCCCGGTTTGAATAAAGCGCAGGAATGGAGGATACCAGCGGAAGATACACATGAAGGATAATTCAAAGCCGAAATAACCGGACAAGATGATCGCGGAGCCGAATCAAGTGGACGAAGCGATCGCAGATGCCAGCCGCGTTCATTTTCTGGGAGACAGAAGGGAAACAGATCCCGGAAACCACTCGCCGCGGAATTTGCGGCCTATGGCTCCGGAGGGACAACCGACGCAGGCTCAGCAATTCCCGGGGCTATCTCCGGAACTTCGAGCATCTCGACTAAAGGCAATGCATATCGGGGCCACTCGGGACAATCGCCGGTATTTCGCCGCCAAATGGTTCCCTCCTTCTGCCAGCCGGCCGACCGGGCCAATTCCTCCGGCAAGGCCACGCGACCACCCTCGGATGCTTGCTCAGTCAGATGCCCCGGGGGCTCGCCACCGAGAGATTCGCCGGAGGGTACTTCATTCTTTTCGCATTTATCGATTTCGCGCGATTCCGGCGCCCCGAGGTCCGCATCCGACGGCAAGCGGATTGCTGTCCGCCCACTAGCAGCTTGCCGCCCGGAGGCCGAATCGCCGCTGCCAACTCCCACGGGCGATCGCCCCCCACACCCACCGCACCACCCCAAAAGCACCAAAAAGCAAATCGAGAGAATCCATCCTTCGCTTTGCCGCCGGTTCTTTCGCACAAATCTTAGGCACCGCGAAGAAGAGGAGGTAGCGGATGGGGTTTGTCCCGGGTACACCGGCACAAGGGCCCAGCGCACACGGCGGAGCCCGCCGCGAAAATCTCTTGCGACTGTGTCCCCGGACTTGGGGCTGCGATCGCGCGGTAGACCGCTGATTGAAATAAGGCGTGGGATAAACAAATCATTCAACAGCGGATTTCCTCTAATTTTTGCGCTGCCTTGAAAGCATTTCGGCGAAGTCGTGGGCCCAGACGTGCGACACGCCATCCTAATAATTTCCAAAAAGTAAAAGAATCCTTTTAGCTTCCGGATGACGCGCAACCAGCACCGCAGTGCAACTTCTCTTGCACCGTATCTGAATATCCAAACACCATAATCTCAATATCTCAACACCACAACTTGCCGAGCATTTGCGCGGCATCACCGCGGCCACGGGCAGACTTATTCCGGGACGACTTTTCCCCCATTACTTGTGAGCACCATATTCCAAAGCCATTTGCATCCCGGAAGCTTGCCCGGTGAAGAATATCACTCCCCCCGAGGCTACTCCGCCCACACACTCGCGGACATCCAGCGAAGGTCCGGTGGAGACAATTCGGCAACCGTCGGCCGTATCCAGCAGATCCCCATTCGGTCCCAGGAGATACCGTCCCGCCAGGGTAAATCGCGTACACGCATGTCGGAAGTTGAAATGCTGAAGAATTTTTCCGGTGTTCTTATCTATCAGGTAGCCATTTCCCCCGTAAGCGTAGGCGAAGACGAAATCAGGCCCGACGGTCACCACATTGATGGCTTTGACCAGAGGGTCGGATTTCCATACTAGCGAACCATCTCGGGCATCCAGACACCAAACATGCCGCGACCCATCGCGAGAATCCCAGGCATTGTAACCGCCAAGGTAGAGCCGGCCTTGATCCGCCGAGATCGTGGCCCCGCCGGTCACCGAATATTCCGTCGTCAACCAAAGCACCCGACCGGTCTCCGGCTCCAGCGCTGCGGTCACTCCGCGGGCTGTGGACTCACCCCGGCGTTGAGCGTTATAGCCGAAAAACATGGAGTAATAGATCACTCCATCCATGAGACATAATCCACCGTCATCGCCCCCGCTGCCGAGCTCGGAAAAATCCCGCGTCCACAAAACTCGGCCTGTTTCCAGGTCCCATGCGCGAACGAGCGGCCGATGGGTAACCGGATAGTAGGGATTATCGTGGCTATAAAGCCAGCTCATAACCTCCAGCTCCGGACTGGGTGCTGGCCGGCCTTGGCCACGAAAGACGAAAATCCCCGTTCCTTCCGGGGCGTAGTGGCCCGTACTGAACATATAGACCAGGATGTTGTTATGAACAACCGGGGGTTGCTGCCGGCTCCAACTAGGTGAACCAGTAAAGGGAGCTTCCCAAAGAAGTCGACCTGTAGCCGCATCCAGACACCGTAAAAACGAGCCTTGCAACCCCGCTTGGGGAACGATCAACCGCTCCTGCCAGTAAAGCGGCGAGGTGTAAGATACGAAAACCCCGGGGAAAAACTTCCGCCACAAAAGCCGGCCGGTGCTTTGCTCCACGGCGAAAATCATTCCTTCTGCCGTATGAGTGTACATACGACCACCACCGCAGACGGGTAAATGCTTGAAAGTCCCCTCATACCGGCGGATCCATTTGAGTCGAAGCGGCGGACTGACCGGCTCCGCGGTGGAGTTCCGGTTTTCAAAATCGCCAAAGTTGGTAAACCACTCCTTTTGTTCCCGACGCTGCGCCGGATCGGGACGCGGTCCCCGCAACTCCCAAAGTGGCAGCTCTTCCGCCGGGGGGGAGTGGCTTGCCCCCTTCGCCAGCATATACAAATAGCCATCTTCGCCCGCAAAATATACTCGCCCCTTCGAAATCGCGGCCGGCGCGGTAATCGGCTGGCCAAAAGGCGTTTGAAACTCCCAGGCTTCCCCACCCGGCTCAAGTGGCACCCCACAAATCCGGCCATCCAGTGTTCCAAAGACGACATAATCCCGAGCGACAACCGGCGCGGCAATCGCCGCATGGGGACTCAGTACCTCCCCAGGTTCCTCCGCTTGATCCGGTTGCCAGGCACGCCGATGCCGGCACAATCCGAATCCCTGTTCTGGCCGGGTGCGGAAGATCTCATTTCCGCGGAAACTGACCGAAGCAAACCCCACTGAACCCGGCAGATCATTCCGCGTGAGTGTCCCCAAGACGAAACTGGGATTTTCGCTCGTGCCCGGCACGGGCAGTAACTCCACGCGGCTGGTGTTGTCGCGACGATGCCACTGACAATAAATCCATCGGTCATCCATACATAAACCGAATAGCCCGGTCTTTTCCGTTCCTTTAAGCGGCGGAATAATCATGGCCGCTTCCAGGTGCGCTTTATCGCCTTGATCGCGCAAAACGACTACCTCGCCTCCTACCGGGACAACCACCTGCTTGCCTCGGGCCACCAGGTCCCAAGGACAAACGAACTGATCCCGCCACGTAACCCGCCCCTGCTTATGCCGCAGCCAATCTTCCGGTCTCCACCGATCGCCCTCGAATCCTAATCGCTCCTTGCAATAGTCCCAAACCCAGCGGAGCCTTCCATCGCTTTCCAGAGCGAAAACCCGACCACCTAAGGTGGCACAGTAAACCCCCGTGTCGGTGACGGCGGGGGAACTGAAGATCGGCTCGCCAAAATCGATTTCCCGGACCTTTCTACCGCTTTTCAACTCGAGCACATAGTAGCGACCCGACATCGTTCCAAAGTGCACATAAGGCGGGACGATTGCCGGGCTGGAGACGTTGTTGCAATTCATCGGTCCGCCCGGCGAAGCAAACCGCCAGATTTCCCGGAGGCTTTTCTGCTCAAAGCAAAAGGCGACCCCGGAGCCGTCCACAACCACCACATGCCCTTCGGCCACCGCAGGGGCGGTAAGGCAGGCATCGGTCAGCCGGGCAAAGCCCGCCAAGCCCATGGGTCCGTCGAGAAGTTCTGTTGGACTGTATCCCGTTCGGCCGGCGTCGAATTTAAATTGCGGCCAATCAGCCGCTGAAAGCACCGGCCCACACACACCTAGCAAGAACAACGCGGTCAGCGCCGGAATTAGCCCCCCAACGACGCGCACCCCCAAAAATACGGTCCGATGGGTCATCATGAAATCTGGCCCTTCTCTAATACCAAGCCCAAACGTAACTTTACTAAAGTTGCCGCAGGACCAACTCATGCCGCGGAGCCAACTCAAGCTTACACTTTTGCGCTTTTGCCAGCGCACAGAAGCTCACTTGTTTGCGGTCATGAATTCATGTTATAGTCACGCCGCCGAGCTCGAACGAGTAAAAACCCCCACAGAGCTAGCTTTTCGAACCGATTCGTTGCCGCGGATCATTACTGCCGGGCTACTGAATTCAATTCTCTCACCGAGGGATTCTGTACGAGCGGAGGATTGGAGTTTCTCGGACCAATCCGAGGCGTTGGTGTTGAAGCAATTCGAGGCGTTGGTGAGGGTCTTACAAAGTGACCCAAAATTCAAGCGACCCAAATTCACTTGTCAATTGGACAAAGGCACCGGTCTCAAGGCGACAACGACGGTCCCAGAGCAACGAATTGTATCGCCCCGGAATGCATTTTTCTGCGTTTAGGAGGAGGTAGCCTTCTGCCGAGACGACCGCTCTTGGAATTACCGGATTCCTGCACTCCAAATTCGCATACGGCCCCAGTCGAAGTTAGCGTCGCTTTTCTTAGGCGGCACGGCCCCACGGGATCGAAACAGCGGAAGATCACAGGACATTATTGAGGCGTTCGATCTCCGCTTAAGACCGAAGGGGGCCCAAAAAGGATCAAATTGGGCCACCGCGACAGGATATCCCGCGGCGCACCGGAAATATTCCTTACGCGAATATCCCTTACGCGAGCAAAAAAAGCAAAATGAAAGCGAAATTCGAATCCAGAACGCAAGCAGGATGACAGTTTGATAGAACTGGAAAAATGGGTCAGTTGGATAAATATCAGGGATCTTAGGGATATCTTTTTATTATGTGGCGAATACGTCCCTCTTAGGGCACCCAATACCCTGATCGCTATTAGTCACTAGAGTGATAATATATAATCATTTTTGCCGGCGGCTGACCTTACAACGAACCCAGCTTCCACGGCTTTCTCGGGAATCCAGAAAATCGAGAATCTAGAAAAACAGAACGATAAAATCCCGGAATGCCGTAGCGGAATACACCGACATCGGTTGGCGAAACCTCGGTCAAAATAATCCACGTCAACGCCCAGTTCCTTTCAACGTTCTTTTCAACATCAAATAATCGCTTGAATTCGTTGATTATTGATACACTGAACATTTTGCTGCTCACGCTCATCTGCGAAAGAGCAAAGACCAGTAATCGACTCAAGTTCTCGCGAGCTTATCAGTATTTATCCTTATTTATCCTTTTATACCGAATGGTCTCGAGCTTCAAAGAACTGAACTCCACCGCATTTAAAAAGTTATGATCCGCGCACGCCAAAAAACTGCCTGGCGGCACGGACGAGGCGCAAGCGGACTTCGTTTGCTCCGGGTAAGTACGGTAAGTATTACTCCGTTTCCATCGATTTCGCCTTACATGCATCTCGCCCGCTGAAGCCGTGAATTCCTTCTAAGCTCTAAGGAGAAGTATTGCCAAGGAGATTTTTTCAACCCATTACTTCGCGGGAAAAACCACCGATGAACGCTTTCCAAACCGAGGGAATCCCTTTCCCTCCGACCGGCAAATGGTTACCCCAATCTTCCCAGTTACCTCAACCTTTCTATCGACAACAAGTTCGGACGAACCCTGCCACGAAAGCCGGTGGTGACGTTCTGCCGGCTCCTCTTCTCATTGGTCAGGAGCAAGATTGCCGCGGACAAGTTCCCCGATTGATTCCCACCGATCGAGTGGGGCAATCGCGCTTTCCGAGTCAAGGCATTTCACCGTCCCCGGCAATGCTCAGCTCGGTCATCGTAACCGTTGGCATTTTACTCGGGGTTTTCGGTGCCTTTAGTTCGGTCTTAGGTGGCGGGATCATGGGCGGCCGGCCGGCCCCGCTCCCCGCACAAGGGGTTTTGCCGGGCCCAACTCCCGGGCAACCTTCGCTTGTCGGTTCAGTGGAAGCCGAGCAGTTGCCCATCTTTTTGCAAGGACAGGGCGCTCCGGCACCGGGGGATCCCGGCCACTTGGTGCTCGATCTTCCCCCCTCGACGCCAATTTCCTGGAGCTGGCATTTCCTGCCCAAAGGATTGGTCTTTCCTGCCTATCTGGCCGGCGGACGCGAGTCGCGTTTTGGAGCCCAGTGGGTTTATGTCGAAGATCTCGGGTGGACCTTGGATAGCACACTCGGGGCGCACCTCGGCTTGATTAGGTTCGGCACGCACGATCCGATCTATCCTGAGGGATTCCAGATCGATGTCGAAGGGGCGGCGTTTCCCCGATTGGCCATGGGTTATGAGCGCGATCTGGTTGCGGTCGATTTTCGGATCGGAATTCCACTCAGTTACCGACACGGCCGGTTCGAAACGAAATTGGCTTGCTACCATCTTTGTTCACACTTGGGGGATGAATGGCTCATTCGGTATCCGGCCCTGAACCGAATCAATTTCGCCCGCGATGCCCTGGTGTTGGCCGTTGCGGTCCGGCCCGTGCCAGCCGTGCGACTATATGCCGAGGCCGGTTGGGCCTTTCTTACCGAGGGAGGAAGCGAACCCTGGGAATTCCAATTCGGGGTCGATCTTAGCCCCGTGGGGCCGACGGGGCGCTGGTTCACGCCGTTTTTGGCCGTCAATACCCGATTGCGGCAGGAGGTTGATTTCAGCGGCAATTTTACGGCACAAGCCGGCCTTCAATGGAGTGGGCCAAGCGGGGGCCTCCTCCGCTTCGGCGCCCACTATTTCAACGGGTTAACCGACTACTATGAATTTTTTCGCGAACACGAAGAGCAGATCGGCTTAGGGATGTGGTATGACTTCTAAGCTTTCGGCAGCTTTTCATCGATCTATCCAGGAAGCGGGAATCCTCGCGGAGAGCCGTCACAGCAGTGGAAAGCCGTCAACGTAGGTGGAAAGCTATCGAATTACTCGAGAGGCATCGAAGCAGTAAAAGCGATCAACGTAGTGGAGAGCCGTCAAAACAAACGCAGTGTAGACCGATCAACGCAAGAGAAAGCCGTCGAATTCCTGGAAAGGCATCAAAGCACTGAAAAGCCGTCAACGTAGTGGACAACCGTCAAAACAGCGGATGGGCATCAAAGCAAAAGAGAAAAAGCAAAAGAGAAAGAGTCATCAAAACAAAAAGCTGAGGTAACCAGGCGAAAGGACGCCGGAATTTCCGCGACCTGCCGCCAGCAGTGCACGACTCGAATTCACACCTGATTTTTTCAAAGCTCGAATCTCAGTTCCGATCTATCGCGATGGCCCACGAGCTCTTTTTCATAAAACCGTGACCGGTTACGTCAATTCCAAAATTTCAGCTGAAAATGCACGATTCGGAACAAATCACTTCTTGGATCCGGAACCCAAGTCCGACCGCAAATTCGCGTCATAAGTTCGCAAATCGATCTCGCGACCAAACCCCGCACGCAAGTTCGGCCTTTAAATTCGCAGCAAGCCGCTGTGCCCTATTCCAGTCGGTAAGCAAAGACCTCCGGGGAGCATTCGAGCCGCACGACGCGCTCGCGGACTTCAGCCAGTTGCGGCGGTTTGGTGGTACCGTCTTCGAGAACGGGTATCACCTGTCTGGGAATCGGCAGCTTCCAGGGGAGATGATCCCAGCGGATTTCCACCGTCCAAGGTCTCGGTCCACTGGCGGGAAGTGGCGTAACGACTAGCGCCTGGTTTTCCGGATGCAAACGGCAGCCGCCGGCCGTCACCACTGCGCCGAAATCGATCGCTCGGGCCTCCGGGTTTAGCCGGGCAAGAAGCGGATCTTTCTCCGGCTCCAAAGCGCTCCATGCCACCCGGAGGTCGCCCCGATCGGTTTTTTCCAGGCGGAGTTGGCCGAGCCGTAACCGCTGCGTTCCATCATCAATCCCCAAAAGGGGCAATCGATGGCCCGATTGCGGGTTGAACCAGCCTACCCGCAACTCTAACGAAGCCGGCAGAGCAAGGTCCGCCGGCACGGTTGCGCGGACCGGTAAGGTGAGGGAACTTTGCGGGGAAGTCTCGCCGCTGGGCCAGGAGGCCATTCCGTGGATGACGATTTCCCCGTTCGCATCGCAGAGGTGCACAAACGGGCGGTACTGCGGGGCAATGGGCACATCGGCCTGCCAGTGAGTGGCAAACTCGATGGTGCTTGGGCCCGACACGCGGACCCCATCAGCCGCAGCACGAATGGGAAGCGTAGTGGCTCCCGGCTGACGACCGTTCACGTAGAGCATATCCGGCGACGAGGAGCTTTCGGTGATGATTCCCTCTCGCCGCGCAATCGATGCTTCGACAAAGCCGTGCTGCACCGGCACCCGAGCCCAGAAACCAAAAGGTGGCAGGCTTACGCGGTCAAGCTGCCAATCTGTCTCGCCCCGGTTGACCCACACTTCGCCCCCATTGGACCAGATCACTTGCTGCCGATGCAGGTCATTACCGACGAATTCCACCCGCTCGATGGTCTGCAACGCCAAAGCCCGGGCCACCCCCTGTGTCAGCCAGTATTTGCGGACATTGTTGCGGGAAAACGGCGGATGCGGCACCATGCCCGGATGTCCGGTAAGGACCTCGGTGCAGATATAGTCGTCGCTAAAGATTCCGTGAAGCCGCGGATCCAGTCCTGCTTCATATCGCGAGGAATAACCTGCTCCATGGAGGATAAATCGATCGTGATGGGCCGCGTCGAACCAGGGGACGCGTTCCGCATCTTCGCAGGGCCAATTCCACACCGCCCAAGCATGGCGGCCGTTTCCGATCGGTTTTCCCACGCGAAGGTGATTGGTCTGTGCGCCATCGAGCCAACCGATCAATTGGTCATGACCACTCTCGGAAATCTGGGGGGCTTGGTCCCCCAACAAGTCGCGAATCCAGGCGAATGCTTCTCCCCAAACCTGCCGGGTATACACCCGATCGAAAAATCGCCCATCGGCCGTCCAATAATCATAAGGTGGCGCGCTCGACCACACATCGATGAAGTAAGCCGTGGGGGCCAAGTGCCGCTGAATGAGTTCCAGGTTCGCATCCAAGAATGGCCGAATTTGATCGGCTCGATAGCGATAAGACTGGGCACCGCGCCCCTCGTTGAGCCAGGCGCGAACCGGCAAACCACTTTGATGAAAGGCGATTCGCTCCCGGTAGGAAAATCCCTGGGCATCCGGGTAAAAGTCGATGTAGTTATCGTGGAGTGCAAAGGGCACTTGATGGGCCTTGCACACGGCGATGAGTTCCAGCATGTCTTCCATCGTCCCATACTGGGGATTGGGTGGAAAGATTTCCGGCAGGCGGTAGTCGTAGCCCCAACGCTGCCAATTGTGCCAGATGACCATCGAATCGGTCATGCCGTAACGAAACGCGCGGCGAAGCTGCTCGGCACTATCGCGGTAGCGTCCCCCCCAAAGGTCGAAGACAAACCGGCCCGCCGCCTTCGCCACCCCCCCGGAAGCCTGCAAGCCGTTGATCTGACGATAGACCTTCACGGCCTCCCATAAATCCGTGTGGGGAATGAAGCTGAAGGTGGCATGATGCGCTACATGAAGGGAAGCATGCTGCTGCTCGGGATCCACACCGAGCGCCGTGGGGGGCAAATCCACGGCTTGAACGAGCTTCAATCCCCCTTCGAATTCCAACCCAACAAACGAAGTCGAAAGCCGGTGCCCATCGAATCCCAGTCGAAACGCCCCCGGCTTTTGCACCACGTTCCCGGGGCCCGCATAAACCCGAAAGATTGGCGCCGACCAACTTCCCGTCGCAATATCCTCGAGATAAACCGCCCAAAACGGCTTCGGTTCCGGGACATTTTCCAAGGCAAAACTGACTTGAAGCGGACCTTTCCCGCTACCGAACCGCATCAGCAAGTCGAAGGTTCCAAAAAGGCTTTGAAACCGGTGCCTTCGCTGCCGGAAATTCGGACCGGACTCCTCCCGTTCCTCGACCAGAACCACCGGGGCGCGGGGATCCTCAAGCTGCATCCCGAGGACGCGGACTTGAAACCCGCGGAAAAGAATTCGTCCAGCGGGGGAAACCATCGCGATGGTCGCATCAACCCAGCCCCGATGCCCGGGCCAAAGACGATATTCCCAAGGGGTATCGCCGATCTGAGCACGACCCAAGAGCACGGAGCCTGCCTCGCTTTGTTCCGGTATGGCCGAGGCCGCCGGTACTCGGCCGACTTCCAGGATGGGTTCGGCCCAATAGCATTGATCCCAACCCGTATTGTTTCGCGGGCCAGGGTGCGCCTCCAACTGGAGGCGGATTTTTCGCCCCGCCAACCGGCTCAAGTCAGCCTCGCAATCCCGCCAGCTTTTATCGGCGATGTGCTGTTCGAAAAGCGCCTCGCCCAAGGTGCCTTCCGGTGCGTCGGATTCAATCGCGCGGATCCGGAACGTAACCCCATCCCCCTGACCATCGGGCCGAACCGCGGCGGCCATCCGCAGCCGAATCGAGGACGAACCCGGCAACTCCAAGGGGTATTCCACCCAAATCCGACCCACTTGCCCCTCAAACCAAGGGGGATGCATGGAAAGGACCGCCCGGCTGATACCTCCCAACGAGACCCGGCTCACTTGGAATGAACCGCGGTGCCCTTCCACCGTACCCTCCCAGCCAATGGGGAGGACTTGCACCGGCTTCCCAAATACCTCGCAACAAACCCGCCAAAGCGGTAGCTGCCACAGGGCCAATTGTTGGTTGGGCCGCAAAGCGACCGGGGTCCACGGGGGCACATACCGCGGACGCAGCCGGGGCGGCACTTTGACCTCGACAATCAGAATCGGGTGAGCCTCCCAAGAACGTCCCTCCGCCTCGAATCGTGCCCAAACGTGGATTGGATAATGAGCCGGGTAACTATCCTCAGCCGCCGTCACGCTCAAGGGGATTTCGCTTTTTTGCTGCCCGGCAACTTCGAATGCCACCGGGCCGGCAGGCTCCGTACGCCAACCGTCGATGACCCGAAAATCCAATTTGCCACGAATGGTCTCAGACCCGCGATTCTGCAAAATTACCCTGTAATCCGTCGCCGTACCAAGGGTCGTGAATTCTTGAGGACCTTGAATCGTAACCCGAAGCGGACCGGCTTCATCCACGGGGGGATTGAAAGCCTGAAGCTCGCCGCCGCCCAGTAAAACCCCTAATCCGACGAGTAACCCGGTCAAAACTCTTGCGCGAAACGCCCCCCACCGCTTTCTCGGCCAATTTGCGAGTCTACTTCGACGGCTTTTTCCGTCAGGGAATCCTTGCTCGCACTGTGGATTTGCGGACGCACTGTCCATCGAAAATCCTCCTTTTTGCAGATCGCCTTCTTTGAAGCAAAGGCTTCAAAATGCGGAAATTTACGCCTACCTCTGAGAGCAGATCAGTCATACGCCGCAAAAGGGCGAACTAATGAAGCAAGCCACGGAGTATTTCTTCGCCATTCGCCTGCCTTGGGAACAGCCGGCCGGTGGCTTCTTCCTGCCCGATACAATTGCTCCGACTGCTGGAATACGCCACTTTGAATAAGCCACTTTACTAATGCGCCAATTTGCGGCAGCGGCCTTCAGACTGCTGCCCGGCATTATTGCTTGCCCAAACAGGCTTCTCGCTTTTCCCTTTGAGCATCCAGCCTAATTGCTTCGGCAACACCCATCCCGGCTTTTTCCTTCTGGGTCACCCATCCGGGCTTATCGCTTTGTTCTCAGGGATTCAGGCTTGTGATTGCTTCCCGCTGGCCCATTCAGGCTTAATGCTTTTCCATCAACCCTCCAGGCTTACTGCTTCTCCATCAGTGGAAATCTTGGATGTTCAGAATCTCGTGTGCTCAGTATGTGGGGGGAAGCTGGCGGAATCAATCCGCCGCTATGGCTGCGGCGAGGGTCTCTGGGGCTACTCCCCGGCCCAAAATGAACACGGGACTTGACCCGGGCACGATGGACCGAGCAACCAGGGGCCGACCGACTGCATCCCAATACTCCAATCGCGGTTCGAGTAGCCGCACTTGCGGAGCGCCCCCTTTGGGTGCCCAAAGCACACCAAAACTCAGCTCTCCACTCTGGAAGACATAAAGCCGCACCGTCGGGGCCAGCTCCACTTTCTGAACGAAGCGCGCCGAAGGATCGAATAATTCGCTCATCACTGCCTGAACGGTGTAAATTTTCCGCGGTGTACCACCATATTCGAAAAAGATCCCCTCCAGATTCTCGCGGTTGATGGCCCCGCAAGTCCCAGCGTGGTAGAAGATTTTTTCCACCCCGCAAGCAAACATCATGGTAGCCCATCGAAGCGCATAATCCGCCTGTAGTTGCTCGCTGGGTAAGGGCGGATTGAAATCGGAGTGTGCCGGCGGCCAACACCAAGGATCGTCGTCCGCATAATAGCCGTATTCAGTCAACCAGATCGGTTTCCGGGGAGCGTACTGGGCAATCCATGCGACGAGTTTTTCAAGCGGCTTTTCGATGAATTCCGGCGGGCGTAACCGCGGGTAATGATGGATGTCGAAGGCATCGACCCCTTCCGCCCCGCCTGCTTCGAAAAACTCCTGCCAATCCTCGAGGATTTGCCCTTCGCTGATGTAGCCAATCCCGGCCAACACGCGGCAGTTGGGCGCCACCTCCTTCGCAGCCCGGGTAAATACCTTCGTCCAATGAGCGTAATCCTTAGCCGAATAGCCGAATTTCCGCGGCAGCGCATAAGTCGTGAAAACCGGCTCGTTAAATACCTGAAACCACTCCACACGGTTTCGGTAGTGAGAAATGGTCGCCGCCACATACTGGGCGAAGGCTTTCTCATCGCGCGGGGCATACGCCACATGCTCGCGGCGACTTTGATACTGCTCGGTCAACTTGTAGCTCTCCGGAGCGCTTGAAGACCAATGGGCCGAGGGAAACGGCAACATCGCCAAAACGCGCAATCCGTGCGCCAGCGGACGATCGATCTGGTAATCCGTCTCGCGAAAATCGAACGCACCCGGTTGCGGCTGAACCTGCTGCCACTTACAGGACCAATCCCGCACCCAATAAATCCCCGCTTGGCGACACAAGTCCAGCAGATGAGGCCATGGATACGCGTGATTGACCCCGAAGCGAGTGTCATCTTTACGAATCTTGGGCACCGAAGCGATTCGCAATTGCGCCATGGGCTCGAGCGGACGATTTGCCAAGGTCGCTTCCACGCGGAAAAAACCGCGCCATTGCGGTGCGGGACCAAACCGAAGCTCGCGTGTCACGGTTTGGCTTGCGCTGGTACCGAGCTTCAGTTGCTCGCGATAGACTTCGCGGTCGAAATAATCGTAAATCCGCACTTCCACCGGCACTTCGGCGGAAGGGAGATCCTTTCGAGCATTCGCAGCGACGGAAAGCAAAAGCTGAAAAGCAATCGGTTCATCCCACGTGAAAACGTTGCCGATTTTCTCCGTGCAAAGTGCAAGCTCCAAAGGGGCTCGCTCTTCGAAGGGTGTGGCGGCTTCGCCCGGCTCCAGTTGCAAGGCGTCTACCCAAACGGTAGCTTCCGAAGGCGGCTCAGGCTGACCCGGTAGCCGCCGGAGATCGGGTCCGGCTAAGACAAAACACCATCGCGATCGCGGCTTAAAGCTCAACTCAAATCGTCGCCATTCGGTATCCACCTCAATCAATCGATCCAGCACGCCTCCCCGAAACTCGCTGATCCCTAACCTTGCCGGGGTTTTCGGACGGTTAGCTTTCATCCAAACGGAAAAAACATAGGGCCGGTTTGGCTCCAGCTCTAAATAGCCCAATGTCGCGACCAAAGGGGCCCAAATGGGGGCGCGACTCAGATCATAGTAATCAAAGTACGAGATCGGCTGATTTTCGGCCGACAAATCCACCCGGAGGCTTGTTCGACCGTGGTGAGCCGTGGTTCGATCAAGCCGACCGAAGAGCCGATTCAGGTTGCCCCCCCAATGGACGGTCCGATCCGCCGCCCAGGAACCCCACCCCCCACTGCCGCATTCAAAGCTGGCATTCGGAATCAAATTCCTTCCCGGGCCGGCAAGCACGACCGTCCCAGGCCGGTAGGCCTCGGGGCCGATCGGCTCCAAGCGCACGTCGTCCAACCAAAGCGTACCCGTGGACAAAAACCAGATTTGCAGGCGACTTCGCTCGGCGCAATCCCGGGAGCCGGTGAAAACGAATTCGTAGCGAACCCAATCACCGGTCGGCGAAAAAGCCGACTCCAAGCCGAGGTTCTGCCACACCGCGGTGTCCGAGAGGGCCACGGAAACCATCTCCTCCTCCAACCCCTCTGCCCGGGCCCAGAGGCTTATGCGGTAGTTTTGGCCCCGACGCACCGGGACACCGTGCTGGCAAATCATCGCATGGGCAGCGGGGGTACCTGCTTGAAACCGCAAGCACCGCAGTCGGGCCGCAAAACGTCCTTGATGGCCCGAATCCAGCTCTAAACGCTGTGTGACAAGACGACTGTCACCTGCGGCTTGCCAATGGTCCGGCACACCATCGGCATTGGCATCCAGCTCAAAATCCCCGTTTTTCACGAGATTTGCCGATTCGGCTACTGGTCCATGATCTCCGAAAGCGATTGCCACCAAAAACAAAAGCAAACAAACACCGGTCACGGCGATCACAACCGAGGGAACTTTGCGGCCGACCGTGCTCCTCAGCATGGCTGAACCTCCCGTGTGCGTCGTTAAATGGGGTAACTCGCGGAGGGTCGTGGTGGGGGAGTGATTTTCGCTTGCAGATTCAAATAATGCCGCCGCGGTGGGCAGACTGCAAGTCCGCGATGAGCCAAAACAGCTCTACTTCCGCAATGAACTAACCCAACTCCACAAATGCAATGAGCTAAACCCGCCCTTCTGAATGACTTCTTGATCCTATGAATGACTTTTTAATCCCATGAATGATTTCTTGATCCCATGAATGATTTCTTGATTGCATGAATGATTTCTTGATTTCATGAATGATTTCTTGATTGCAGACCAATTTGCCGGCCATTTGGCGGCTCAAGGTGATCGAATCGCGGAAAAGCGGCCTCGAGAGCTATCCCTGTTTACAAAACTTGGCATTCTGCCTAAGCTGCAAAAAATTGGGTTGTGGCGGCTTTCTGCAAAGTGGAGGTTTTCTGGAAAAACGGCTCATTTGCTCTGCCCATGGATGGTCGCCAGCGCCCACGGCCGGTTGCCGAACAAACGGTCCGCCCGTTTAGAGACCGAACCATCCGCCCGTTAAGAGACCAAAAGATCCGCCCGATAAGAGATCCGAAGATTTCCGCCCAGTAAAAACCCAAAAATCGGTCGATACACAAATCAAGTCGACGCAGAACACAACTTAATGCAAAGGTCAGCCTAGATGTTTGCTGCGATCCCAGCCGAGTCTTCCGCGGGAGGGCCACATCGCGCCCGTCCCAGCGATTCTCCCCGGCTTGGGTGGAAACGTGGGCTCGTTTGGTTGGTCAGAATCGGCATCATCGCGGTGGTATTCTGGGCGGTTCGCCACACGCTGATCGAAGCTTGGGCCCAGGTGTCCCGATTCTCTTGGCGGCTGAATATCGGGTGGCTGTTCCTTTCAGGCATTTTCTACCTTATCGCCCTCGTTCCGGCGGCCCTTTATTGGTTCGTGGCTCTCCGGCAACTGGGGCAAAAACCCCGGTTTGTTGAAACCCTTCGGGCTTACTATGTGGGGGGACTCGGCAAGTATGTGCCGGGCAAAGCGATGGTCGTTATCATGCGGACGGCCATGATCCGCAGCAGCACCGTTCACACGACCGTAGCGGCGGCCAGCGTTTTTTTAGAAACTTTCACGATGATGGCCGTCGGTAGCCTTTGGGCTCTGTTGATCGTGCTACTGAGGCTGCGACATGATCCGGAGTTCAGCCGACTTACTCCCGTGATGATTGCGGTTTTTGTTCTTCTTACCTTTCTGACGCTGCCGTCGGTCTTTCGCTGGTTTTTGCAATGGACATTGCGAAAATTGCCCATTCGGCCGACTCGGTCGTCTCCGCCCCCTCAATGGTCCGTAAGCCTTTCTGGTTCAACTGCGCCGGGAGTAGTTGCGGATCGCAGCCCGGTGGGTCCCTCCAGCACAGGCGATATGGCTGCAACTAGCGCGGCCAACAAGCGGACTTCCGTTTCGAGCGTTTCACAAACGGCCAATCTTGCCGAGGAAATTCCCCCGTTGAGCTTGTGGCTTGTGCCGTGGGGATGGATCCTCATGAGCCTGGTTTGGTGGGGGCTGGGCCTAAGCGGTTGGGCTGCGCTTAAAGCGACGGGAATGCCCCTTGAAGATTATCCCCGGGAAATCACCGCGTGCACCGGGAGCGTTGCTTTCGGCACGGTCGCCGGCTTTTGCGCCGTGGTCGTGCCGGGGGGAATTGGGGTTCGCGAGGCCGTGTTGGCCGAGGGCTTGGTACGCACCCTTTCTTATGGGGGGATAATGGAAAGAAGCGAGTTGGCCTTTTTTTCGCTTCTGGGGGCAGCCCTCCTCCGCCTGGTTTGGGTCATTGCAGAATTGGCCAGTGCTGCTATTTTTATGTTGATCGGCCGCCGCCCCGGGCCGCCGGGTCCTCCGGGGGATCTTTTGCCGCGAAAGCTGGAGGATCATTCGGCCCCTTCTGCCGGAGCTAAGCCCGGGGAACCACAGTCCTCATGAAATGGGAGGGGAAAGACGCAATGATTTCGGTGGTCATCCCCGTGTTCAACGAACAACCGAGTTTAGCGATCCTGCACCAAGAGTTGGTGGAAGTGGCCCAGTCGCAGGGCTACGAGATGGAGATCATCTTTGTCGACGATGGTTCCAAGGACGGCTCATGGGAGGAAATCAAAAAGTTGGCGGCAAGCGACCCGCGGGTTCGGGGGATCCGGTTTCGGCGGAATTTTGGGAAGGCGGCCGCTTTGAGTGCCGGATTCGAGGCCGCCGCGGGAGAGGTGATCATGACCTTGGATGCGGATCTGCAAGATGATCCGCACGAAATCCCCCGCTTCTTGGCGGAATTGGAAAAGCCCTTGGATGTGGTCAACGGCTGGAAGCGGATTCGTCACGATCCCTGGCACAAAGTGATCCCTTCGCGAATTTTCAATTGGATGGTCGGTTGGCTTACCGGAGTGAAGCTTCACGATCATAACTGCGGGATGAAATGCTACCGCCGCGAAGTGCTGAGCGAGATCCGCCTTTACGGCGAATTGCACCGCTTTGTGCCGGTGCTGGCAGCGGCACGGGGGTTCCGCGTGGGTGAGATTGAAATCCATCACCGCCCCCGGCGTTTCGGTAAATCGAAGTATGGGGTGAGCCGGTTTGCGAAAGGATTTGTCGATCTGCTAACCGTGAAATTCCTCACGGGATATGGGCAACGACCTCAGCACCTCCTCGGAACTCTGGGGGTATTGTGCTTGGGATTGGGGGCGCTCGCACTCGTTTGGTTGGCGGGGCTGTGGGTGTTCTCACGGGTCCTTCCCGATTGGGAACCGATTCACCTCCACCAGCGGCCTGCGGTTATTTACGCCGTGGGACTCGTCCTTTTGGGGGGGCAACTGCTTTCGGTGGGCTTTCTAGGGGAGCTGATTGTTGCCCAACAACCGCGGGAAATTCGCCCCTTTTCAGTTTCGGAAACCATCGGCGGTCAATTGCGCGAACCGCATGCCCCTTCGCTCCCCGGTTGACTAGTGAGTTCCACGGCGCTTCGAGGTGCGATTGATCCGGTAGCCCCCGGCAAATCTACGGCAAAAATCACTACGTTGTTGCATCGAGGGGGTAGCAATCTATCCTGCGAGATTGAGAAAAAAGGGCTTTCTTACCGGCAATCCGCGGGACGATAGACTTTTTTTCGTTTTTTTTCGTGCCGCTAGCAACCGATTTTTTCACGGAGCCACCAAGCGATGGAGGAGGATACTCGGAAGTTGCGATGGGGTGTCTACGCGATGGTGATCGCGGCCGTTGCCGGCTCGCTCATCGGGCGGATTTTGGCGGTGGATTCCGTCGACCGCCAGGCCCTCCAACAAATGCGATTGGCGCAAATCCCCCGCGAACTGCAAAAACGCCGAGCCGAGCTTTCCCGCCGAGGCCTCAGCGGCGAGCAACTCGAACAGCAATTGAGCCAACTCGAAGCGGAGCTTTATCGTCAGGCACTCATCTGTCGGCCTTTCCTCAGTGCCAATGATCGCAGCCGGTGGTGCACCGTGCGAGCCCTGGTGGAGCCGGAGATGCGTATCCCGGGAAAACCCTATGCCATTGACCGGGTCATCCAAGAGCCGAATTGGGATACTATCGATATGGTCAAGCATGGTGGACACCTGTACTCCAGCAAACCGCCGCTATTAAGCACGCTGGTGGCAGGGACCTATTGGGTGCTGTATCAACTGAGCGGGTATAGCCTGGGGAGCCATCCGTACCTGGTGGGGAGAAGTTTGCTGATTTTTTGGAATGTGCTCCCTATGGTCGGTTATTTGATCGTCATCGGCCTTTTGGCAGAACGTTTCGGTACCAGCAACTGGGGGCGGACCTTCGTCGTGATTGCAGCCGGTTGGGGGACTTTCTTAACCACCTTCGCCACCACGCTGAATAATCACCTGCCGGCAGCGGTTTGCACAGCAGCCGCCTTGTTTTTTCTGACGCGGATTTATGTCGATCGAATCCTCACCCCGGGCACGGGCTTTTGGTGTGGACTTTTCGCGGCCTTAGCCGCCGCCAATGAAATGCCGGCGTTGGGGTTTTTAGCCCTATGTGCTTTCGGGGTTATTTGGTCGTGCGTCAAATCCTGGAGGGAGGGTCGAAGCCACGGGAAAAAAGGGCAAATCGCCGGTTCGGATACCGCGGAAAAACTCCCCGCCACTCCGGCCCGCAACACGGAGCAATCGGCAGGCGAGTGCCCATCCAGGCCCTGGAGCTGCCTTGCGGTTTTTTGGATTCCGGTGATGGTAGTTGCGGTGGCTTACTTTGGGACCAATTGGATCGCTCATGGCAGCCTGCGTCCGCCTTATTTACATCGCAGCCCCACCAATCCGGAAGACAACTGGTACATCTTCACCTATGAACGTCAGGGACGTACGCTGCAAAGCTATTGGACTAATCCGGTGGGCGTGGACCGGGGCGAGCCTTCGGCGGCTGTCTATGCCTTTCATGTTCTGATCGGGCACCACGGGGTCTTTTCGCTCACACCGCTATGGCTGCTGGTGCCCGCGGGGTTATGGCTTTGGCTGGCGGAGAAAAATCAGCCGCGACTCCGCGGGATTGCCGCGACCATCGCCTTGATCTCGCTGGCGTGCTTACTTTTTTACATTTTTCGGCCGCAAATGGACCGAAACTACGGCGGGGTAACCAGCGGCTTCCGGTGGAGCTTTTGGATGAGCTCGCTTTGGCTCACAGCGATCCTACCGGTTGCGGACCGGCTCGCTACCCGGCGTTGGGGGCGCGCGGTTGCTTTGATCTTGCTTACCCTTTCCGCCCTTTCGGCCGCGTATCCCACGTGGAATCCCTGGGTACACCCGTGGATTTACGAGTGGATGTACCACTTGGGCGGGATTCAGAATTAGAATCGGCACACTATTAGGATTCGTTCAACATTCGGATTTGTTCAACATACGCATTCGTTCGAAGCACGCATTCGTTCAGAAAACGCATCCCTTTCAAATTCGCTAAACGCATTCGTTTCAAATTCGCTAAATATGGGGTCGCTAAATATGCGGATGGGCTCAATATTCGGATTCGTTGAATATAGTAGGATTCGCTGAATTTATAGGATTCGTTATTAGGATTCGTTTAATAATCGAATTTGTTCAATATTCGCATTTGTTCAGTATTCGGATTCGCCCGGCTTAAGGGGGCACCACCATTCGGGTGACGCTTCTGTCGGAAGCGGTGATCCGGGTAACGCTGCTTTGGGAGGTGGTCGCGGTTAGGGGAGCCAACTTCAACCTGCTACGGACGGCTTACCCCGTTTTCGGAGGGCGTCGAGCGAACCAACTGGGCGAATGCGAGAGCCAAGTGATTGTCGAAGAAAGCGGGTTTGGATGATGACGGGCTCGGATGCTTTTCAAACGGCAGTTTGCTGGCTTCGGGATGCCGAAAAGATTGTCGCCTTTACTGGGGCAGGAATCTCGGCCGAAAGTGGGATTCCCACCTTTCGCGATAGCGCCGGGCTTTGGGAGCAGTTTCCCCCCGAACAATTTGCCCATTGGACAGGGCTACTCAGTTTGGCCGCGATGCGGCCGGGACTGCTGGCCGAGTTTTTGATCGCCTTGCTGGAGCCGATCGCGCAAGCACAACCGAATGCAGCTCATCGGGCGTTGGCCCGGCTGGAACGTCATAAGCCGGTCACGATCATCACGCAGAATATCGACGGTTTACACACCGAGGCAGGATCGAGCCAGGTGTTGGAAATTCATGGCTGCATCCTTCGGGTAGTGAGTGCGGACCGAAGCCCGGTGCGTACGCTATCCCGCAGCGAGCTGGCAGGCGTCGTCGAGGCATTGCGGAAGGTGCCGGAAGCTTTCTTGGGGCAATGGGCCCTCTGGTCGGCCGTGCGGCCGCTTTTTGGCTTCGAAAGCGGAGGCCGTTATCGACCCGATATTGTGCTTTTCGGCGATGCGATGGCCGAGCCCGATTGGACCTTAGCCACGCAGGCGGCCCGGACCTGCAACCTCATGGTATCGATCGGCACCTCGGGGACGGTGATGCCGGCAGCATCGCTCCCGGATTTGGCCCGGACAAGCCGCGCGCGGGTGATCCAGATCGACCCGGAGCAACCCGGCGGTGATCTTTGGCTTTCCGGCCTCGCGGCGACCATTGTCCCTAAGCTTATCGACGAGGCTTTTTCAGAGCCGTAGGCGCCCGTGCCATTACGCAGAACACTCCGCGCAGGGTCGGGGAGACAAAGACCTAACCACCCGACTCTTGGACAGCTTCCCCAGCTTGAACAGCCCGCACCATCACATGGCCTTATTGACGATGTCGCTCAGGCTGACAATTCCCAGTATACGATGGTCGCCAATCACGGGGGCGCGTGAAAGGCCCATGTTCGCTAATAACCGGGCCACATATTTGACATCCAAGTTTGGATTGACCACCACCAAAGGCTTCGACATGATCTCGTGGACTTTGACCTGATTGGGGTCCAATCCCTTTGCCATGACTTTGTAGACGACATCCCGTTGGGTGATCATGCCGTAGGCATCTTCCCCGTCGCGGCGATCCACCACCAGCGAACGCACCCCGCGGGATTTCATGAGGGCCACGGCCTCGCTGACTGACGCTGAACCCTGGATCGTAACAAGCTCGGTCGTCATGATGTCTTTGGCCTTAGGCATGGCAGAACCTCCGATCAGAAAGGGGTGGAATGAGATACCGGGCCAACGCAATCAGCCCTAGTTGTATCATGTGCCTAGCCGTTGTCAAGTTGCCCGTTCCCCACAAATTCCCCGCTCCATGCAAAGTGCAAACGCCGGTTGGCAGAAAGTTCGCAGGGGTTTTCTGCGATAAAGGGAATTCTTTGCAATGGAGGGAATTCTTTCCAATGAAGGAATTCTCGGCGATGAATGGGTTGGGCAAGCGCCGAATTGCCTGGCTGGACTCTCCGCCCATAATCCGGATGAATGGGTTCGGCGAGCGCGTGGCGGGTTCGGTTCCATTGAGGGCGGAGCGCCGCGATCCCTTTCTTCGCGGAGCGCGGCGATGTATTCCTCCACTCCGACACACAAGTTCGCTTGGTGGCAGGGGGGCCGGAGCGCGGTCGGACGACGGTGGTAGCGGACTTCCCACGTCGGCTCGTCGGATGGGGAACGAAGCCGATCCGCCGTCCGGTTTCGTCCTCCGGCTTCCGGGGGCTCGCTACATGGGGGCGGAGCTGGCGGCAATTCTCAAGCACCGAGTCCCCGTAAAATGCGGTCAACGTCCACTTGGGTTTGGGCGCTTTGTGCCGCCTTTTTCCGTCAAAAAAGGGGCAGGACCATGAAAAAGGGGGTAGGTTAAGAAAAGTTTTCGGCCGTTCTGAAGGGGCTGGCATCCTGAGTTATATTCTCATTAAGGGAGGCATCCTTCCCCAAAAGGGTCGCCGGTTAAGGCACTCACGGATGCAATCAGGGGGCACGAGGCATCCCTCCCCGCAGGGGGCGCGGCGACTAACAACATTAAGAATGCTAATCGAACAAATGCGTCCTTCCGCGAAAGGGACGTCGGGCTTTCTGTAGGTTGAATCCCAGCAAGCTCAAAGAAACTTATAAAGAGACTTTATTTAGCCCCAGAAATTACTTAGAGCCTC
>Ga0209721_1000290_pt1 | contig 48544 bp, 30 predicted proteins | sample TshhotsprinmetaG_FD_184139 | JGI IMG/M metagenome (GOLD analysis project Ga0209721, IMG submission 184139) | Hot spring microbial communities from South Africa to study Microbial Dark Matter (Phase II) - Tshipise hot spring metaG (SPAdes)... | ecosystem: Environmental > Aquatic > Thermal springs...
CCGATTCGATATGGTCAGACCTGGGCTGGCCTGCTATGGTCTCGCGCCCAGTCCAGCTTCGCCACTTCTACCCGGCATGCGCCCTGCGCTCAGCTTCTACAGCGAGGTGGCGCAAGTCCGCGAACACCCGGCAGGAACACCGATCTCGTATGGCGGCGTGTACGTCACCTCGCGACCTTCCCGCATTGCCACTATTCCGGTCGGTTATGCCGACGGTTTGCGCCGCTCGCCGCCATGGCGCTTTGTGCTCATTCGTGGTCGCCGCGCGCCAATTGTCGGTCGAATCTGCATGGACTACGCGATGGTTGATGTCACCGACATCCCTGGTGTGCAACGGGGCGACGCGGTGACAATCATCGGCCGTCAGGGTGACGACGAAATTGGGGTGGATGAAATTGCCGGTTGGTTAGGAACAATCAGCTATGAGGTACTCACCGGTATTTTGCCGCGTGTGCCACGCGAGGTTGGATGGTGAAGCTTGCGCGACATAAGTTGGCAAAACCTGACAATCTATGCTATAATATCGACAACTTTGAATGCAGGAACGCCGGGCTGCGCCGGCCCGCGCGCGATTACGCGAGGAGGAACCACTCGTGGCGCTTGAAAAAGAGGAAAAGTCGCAAATTATCAACGGGTATCAAATTCACGAGAGTGATACCGGTTCGCCCGAAGTTCAAGTTGCTCTTCTAACTGAGCGCATCAATCAACTGATTGAGCACCTGCGCGTCCACTCCCACGACCACCATTCGCGGCGTGGCCTGCTCAAGCTAGTCGGGCGACGGCGACGACTGCTCAACTATCTGCAGTCTAAGGATCGTGAACGTTATCGTAGCCTGATTAATCGCCTCGGTCTGCGCCGCTAAGTATGGTAGGGGCAACCGTCGGTATGAAATAAGGTCGAGGAGGGCGCCAGCGGTATTCGCCGCGCGGCGCTCTTTGCTTGTCAGTGGTCTGGCGCGGTGGTTCGGGATTGGCGCGTGCGAATGATACCCTCGTGCGCATACGCCAGTGCCGAACTCCGCGCCCCGGCTGCCAGCGCAGCCGTAGTTTGGTTTTGAGCGGGCGAGTAATGCCCATTCTGGTCAGGAGTAGCAAGCACGTATGACAGAACGAAAAATTTATACCGTCAGCGCGGAGATTGCCGGTCGTACTTTAACCCTGGAAGCCGGACGTTTCGCCGAGCAGGCCGATGGCGCAGTGGTAGCCCGCTACGGCGACACGATGCTGCTGGCGACTGTTGTCTGCGCCAAAGAGGCGCGTGAAGGCACTGATTTCTTCCCGCTTACCGTCGATTACGAAGAGAAGATGTACGCGGTAGGCAAGATTCCTGGTAATTTCTTCAAACGCGAAGGCCGACCTACCACCACAGCGATTCTCATCTCACGGTTAACTGATCGCCCACTGCGCCCCCTCTTTCCCAAAGGGTTCTACAACGAAGTACAGGTGATTATCACCACCTTCTCGATCGACATGGAGAACGATCCCGGTCCACTGGCCATTATCGCCGCCTCGGCTGCCTTGTCGATCAGCGATATTCCCTTCGCCGGCCCGGTGGGAGCGGTGCAGATGGGGCATCTCAACGGCGAGCTGGTCGTTAACCCCAAGATGGGAGACATCGAAAAGAGCCGGCTTGATCTGGTTGTTGCCGGCACGAAAGATGCTGTGTTGATGGTCGAAGCTGGCGCGTATGAGTTGACTGAAGACGAGATGCTCCAGGCGGTCATCGATGGGCACGCCGTCTGCAAACAGATTTGCGAGCTGCAAGAGCAGTTGGTGCAGCTCTGCGGCAAACCCAAGCGGCCCTTCACTCCGCCTGTAATCGATACCTCGCTCGAAGAGGCAGTTAGCGCCTGGATGGGCGATCGCCTGCGCCAGGCCGTTCGCAGTCCGATTAAGCAGGAACGTGAGGCGCAAACCGAGGCGCTGAAGGCCGAGGTGATCGCTCACTTCACCGCCGATGAGCCGGAGGAAGAGATACCGAACCGCACCAAAGAGGTGACCAAGGCGTTCGAGAAGCTTCTCAAGGATGAAGTGCGCAACGCCATCCTTGATGAAGGCATCCGGGTCGATGGCCGTGCCCTCGATGAGATTCGCCCGATCAGCATCGAGGTCGGAGTCGTGCCTCGCGTCCACGGTTCGGCAGTCTTTACTCGTGGTCAAACCCAGGTGTTGACGATCACTACTCTCGGTTCGCCCGGCGATGAGCAAAAAGTTGACGATCTTGGCATCGAGACGACCAAACGCTACATTCACCACTATAACTTCCCGCCGTTTAGCACCGGTGAAGTGCGCCGACTCAGCACCCCTCGCCGGCGCGACATTGGCCACGGCGCTCTCGCCGAGCGCTCGCTGTACGCTGTGCTCCCTAGCGAAGAGGAGTTCCCGTACACGATCCGTCTCGTCTCTGAAGTGCTCTCATCGAATGGATCGTCATCAATGGCCTCAGTTTGCGGCTCGTCGCTGAGCCTGATGGATGCCGGCGTGCCGATTAAAGCGCCGGTAGCTGGGGTGGCAATGGGTCTGATCACCGGAGCAGATGGGCGCTGGCGTGTGTTGACCGATATTCAAGGCCTCGAAGATGCCCTCGGTGATATGGACTTTAAGGTAGCCGGCACTGCCAAAGGTGTCACCGGTTTGCAAATGGATATCAAGACTACCGGTATCACCTACGAGATTATGCGGCAGGCTTTCGCGCAGGCTCGCGCCGGACGGCTCTTCATTCTCGAGAAGATGAACGCAGTGATCAGCGCACCGCGCCCTGAGTTGTCGATCTATGCGCCGCGCATTATGACGATCCAGATCCCGGTGGAAAAGATCGGCGCGCTGATTGGCCCCGGCGGTAAGACGATCCGGAATATTTGCGATACGACCGGCGCTCAGATCGATATCGAAGATGATGGTCGCGTCTTTATTACCACACCTGATGGGGAAGCGGCTAAGAAGGCAATCAGCATGATCGAGGGGCTGACCCGCGAAGCAAAAGTGGGTGACATCTTTCTCGGCAAGGTAGTCAGTATTAAGCCGTTCGGCGCTTTCGTCAATATCCTGCCCGGCAAAGATGGCATGGTACACGTATCAGAACTTGACGATAAGCGAGTTGAGAATGTCGAAGATGTGGTTTCGCTCGGCGATGAGATCAATGTAATGGTGATTGATATTGACCGGACAACCGGCAAAATCAGCCTGAGCCGCCGGGCAGTGCTGACCGGCGAGACGCCGGAAGAACGAAAAGCTGCTGGCGCCGCGCCGCGCCCGCGTCCGCGGGATGAACAGCGCGGTGGACGCGATGAGCCGCGCAGTCTGCGCGAAGAGTTGCGTGGGCCGCGCCGCGATGCCGATCGGCCACGCCCAAGACGGCGCGACGATTAGGCTGGCGGCTGAATGTCTCCAAGATGGTTCGATTCGGTTTTTTGTGACCAAAGACAAAGGACGGCGCGACGATTAGGCTGGCGGCTGAATGTCTCTGCCTGTTCTCTGTGATCGATGGGCAGTATGTCATTGTTGCGTCGTGTGTATGACGGTTACCGGGTTGTCAGATCTCGTAGCAACTGCAACCCGGTAACATAGCTCGATACAAATGTAAGGATAATTCAGGTGGGCGGACACTGAACCGGCTATCGGGAACAGTCTCTTTCTCCGCCCGTCTGCTGTCTGAAGCCTGGTGACAATGTTCCGATGACGACCATGTCAGTCACCATCCCAACCTATTGTGAGCTCGGAGGCCATGGCCCCCGTCTCATCCATATCGCGCCTGCTAACGGCTTTCCGCCAGAAGCATATGTCCCTCTCGCCGCCGGACTGTCGTCCTTTGGACGCATTCTCGGATACCGGCCACGTCCGTTGCGCGTCGATGGTGATTCGCAACCGGGGGGGACATGGCGCGATTTGGCGGCGGATCTGCTTGCCGATCTGCAAACTGTAACTCACGAACCGGTGATCGGGATCGGTCATTCGCTCGGTGGGATTTTATCGCTCTTTGCCGCAGTCAAACAACCGGCATTGTTTCGCGGCCTGGCACTCATCGACCCGGTCTTCTTTCGCCGACGGCTACAGATGCTGATCTGGCTGCTCCAGCGCAGCGGTCAGGGGCATCGCTTCCCCCTGGCCCAGGGTGCGTTACGCCGACGCGATCACTTTGCCAGCATCGATGAAGCGCGACAGCGCTGGCAAGGTCGCGGCGTGTTTGCCGACTTCACGCCTGCCGCGCTCGAAGGCTATCTCAACGGTGGCTTGCGTCGCCATAGTAATGGCTACAAGCTGGCCTGGCCGAAACAGTGGGAGTCGCACATTTTCGCCTCGTCACCGGTCGATGGATGGCGCGATTTGCGCCGCTGGCAAGGCCCCTTGTTGATTGTGCGCGGCACCCGCTCTGAGCTGATTACCGATTCGGTCTGGCGCCGTTTCCATCGAGCAGTTCCTCATGCCCGGCTGGTTGAAGTTGAGGCCGGCCATATGGTGCCGATGGAGAAACCGGCTGAAGTGGCGGCTATTATTGCCGATTGGTTGCGTGAGTTAACCTGATTGCAGCGCAGTGGGCTGGTAAGGGTAGGAGCAGGATTGCGTTCGTTATGCTCAAGCTGAAGTCGTTGATGCTGGTTGTCCCTGCTTGCTGAGCTTGTCAGTATTCACAAGAGATAGGCTATCTGTCGAAGTGGCAGTGCTTGCCACTTCTTTTCGCGATGAGCGGGCAGAATACGCGCAACCACCCTTGCCGGTCGCAATCAGCATAGCCACTCCAACCTGCTTCCGGGAATAATTTGCCGCGTCTACCCTACCGTCTCGTCTGACCGCACTTCATAGATTGCCATCCACAAACACACAACCGTGATGACGATCGCAAATGCAGTATAGACCAGCCATGGCGACGGTACCCACAGATTACCCACCGAGGAGGGAATCTCCCACAGCCATGGGCCATTGCCGGTTTCGAGCGCACCGGCAGTCATAGACAGCGCAATGAACGGATGCAGACAGAGGAAGGCCCCCATCGTGTAGATGTACCATGGGGAAAGCAGGTCATTGAAGGCGCCAATCAGTAACGAGATGACAAAAAACAAGAATGGCACCAACAACAGGATCGCAATAACCGTACCCTGGGCCAATACCGTCGCAGCCAGTGTCGAGCGCATCACTGTTGACCAGAATAGACCAATCGTTGCGTAGCTGATCGCCGTTGCCAGCAGACCCACAGTGCCGATCAGTACTTCTTGCCCGGTAACGCCCCCAAAAATGAGCGCCAGGCCCGCAATCGGCAACGAAGACGCTATTAGCAGTAGCGCAAAGGCGATGGCAGAGATCAGTTTGCCGATGACGATTTGCCCTGGCGACAACAACGATGCCAGCAGCAGATCGTAGGTTTGTCGCTCTTTCTCACCCACAATTGCGCCGGCAGTCAACGAAGGCGAGAGAAAACAGACCTGTATCAGCGCAGCGGTCATCACCGTAAAGAAGATAGCCTTGCCAAGCGAGCGAGACGCTTCTGGATCATTGAATCTCGTCGAACTGGCAAAAACCGCGTAGATCAGTAAGGTTATTGCGCCGATGACAGTCAGATAGCCGGTCAGAATCAACCAGGCATTGCGTCCGCGAATGCGACCGAATAGCTCGCGATGAAGCACCGGATTAGCAAGCAAATCGCGCATCAGTATACCTCTCTCACCCAATTACGCCGCTGCCTGCGCTCAGATCGAGACGGTCATCCGGCGAGTTGTTTCACCCCGGTATTGCCACGATCTCCCTGTTTATGGTATCACAAGAAGGTTCCGGCTGCTCATCGACCCATCACTGCCCGCAATTAATCCGATCCAACAGCGAGGTAACGGCATAGATCGCGCGCAAGGTAGGCGCCGGCGTGCCGGTCAATTCGGCCAATTCAACCACTGCCCCCAATAAGGCGTCAATCTCAGTGGGACGTTTGGCTTCAATATCCTGCAACATCGAGGTCTTATGAGCGCCGATCTCTTCGGCCATTCGAATCCGACGCTCGATAGAGACTGGAAACCGCGCGCCCAACGTCTCGGCAACCTGTTGCGCTTCTGCCATCATCGTTGCCGCCAATGTGTACGTACCCTGATCGGCGATAATCCGGTCAAGCGTAGCGCGTGTCAACGCACTGATCGGGTTGAAGGAGAGATTACCCCACAGCTTGAGCCAAATCTCATTGCGAATATCGGTTTTCACCGGCGCGCGCAGACCAACCGATTCGAGCAGTTTACTCAGCCGCATCGTCCGTTCGCTGCGACTGCCATCAGGTTCGCCAAGTGTAAACCGATTGCCCTCGATGTGGCGGATCACACCGGGTCGCTCGATGGCTGCTGCCGGATAGACCACACAGCCGATCACGCGCTCGATTTCAGTATTGGCAGCAATCACACCGCCGGGATCGACCGACTCGATCCGTCGCCCTTCATAAGGGCCGCCATGACGCAGAAAATACCACCATGGAATACCGTTTTGCGCGTACACCACTGCTGTAGTTGGGCCGTAGAGGGCGCGCATCGGCGCCGCCAGCGCCGGCAACGATTGCGCCTTCACCGCCACAATCACCATATCGTGCTGGCCGGCAGCAATCATATCGGCAGTGGCCATTGCCGGTTTCACCACCTCCTGGCGGCCATCCTGGTATATGATGGTCAATCCATGCGCTTCAATCGCGGCCAGATGCGCACCCCGCGCAATGAGAGTCACTTCGGCCCCGGCCTGAATCAACTTCGCGCCGAGCCAGCCCCCAATTGCGCCAGCCCCAACAATGCAAATCCGCATATCACTTCCTCACTTATGACCAGCCGCCACGACCGAGAGGGCTACCTTTGGCCAGCAGTTACGCTACTACAACTTCCGCAGATAGACCCGCTCGAGTTCATGCCGCGACCCTTTAACCAGTATCAGATCGGCGCTCCAGCGCGTCGGCTCGATGTTTTGCTTCAAGTTGATGTAGTTAATTTCACGCCAGATCCGGCGAGCAGTCGCAATTGCCTCAGTTTCACTCAACTCAGCATAGCGGCGAAAATAGGATGAAGGGTCGCGGAAAGCCGTTTCACGCAACCGCAAAAAGCGCTCGATATACCATTGCTCGAGATCGCGCTCATCAGCATCGACATAGATAGCAAAATCGAAGAAATCAGACACATAGAGCTGCGGTTCACGGCGATGACTGGCGCCGCGTTGCAACACATTCAGACCTTCGACGATCAGCACATCCGGGTGATCGACCACCTGCACCTGATCGGGCACTATGTCGTAGATCAGATGTGAATAGACCGGCGCCGTCACCGGACCATAACCCGATTTAATATCGGCCATGAATTGTAACAAACGCCGCCGATCATAACTCTCTGGAAAACCTTTGCGGTGCATGATGCCCCGCTCTTGCAACACTCGATTAGGGTAGAGGAAGCCATCGGTGGTGATGAGATCAACCTTCAACCGGCCAGGACCGCGCGTCAACAGCGCCTGCAAAATGCGCGCTGTGCTACTCTTGCCAACTGCCACGCTACCGGCAATCCCGATCACATATGGCACGCGCGCTGTTGCCGAACCAAGAAAAGAACTCGTTGCCTGATATAATCGGCAGGCATTTTCATAGTAGAGCTGTAACAGGCGAACCAACGGCAAATAGATGTCAGCCACATCTTCGATTGAGACGCTGTCATTGAGACTAACCAGCGAATCCAGTTCGGCTGCGCTCAGCGGCATTGGCGTACCATTCCGCAATGCCGCCCATTCTGCGCGCGAAAAAGCCAGGTAGGGCGAGAGACGCCGTTCGAGTTCAGGCTTGAGAGTCATGCCGCTTCCTGTCCATCAACAACGGGCATTGATTACCGGCAGCACCATTGCAACGTTACGCATGCTCGCGCATTTGCGATCGCAAATGCTAGTATCATACCAGTTATCGTCAATTTGCCGACAAACCAAACCCCGGCGCTTGCGCCTTACGCTCGCCACGGCGATACATGCGCGCCTCGGCGCAGCTACACCAAACCCAACGTTTTGGCCATCGTAATACGCTGTAATTTGCCGGTAGCACCGCGTGGCAAGGCATCGAGAATATGGATCGCCCGCGGCACTTTGAAATCGGCCAGCAGACCGGCGCAGTGATCACGCAATTCGCGTTCACTGGCTTGCATTCCCTCGCGCAAGACGACCGCCGCATGCACTTCTTCCCCTAATGTTGGGTGAGGGACAGCAAAAGCCAGCGCCTCGGCCACTGCCGGATGGCGCAGCAATACATCGTCGATCTCAAGCGGGGAAATCTTTTCACCACCGCGATTGATCAACTCTTTAATTCGACCGGTCAGACAGAGATAGCCATCCTCATCGAGATACCCTTGATCACCGGTGCGGAACCAACCATTCACAAACGCAACCGCATTTGCGTCAGGGTTGTTCTCGTAACCGTCAACCACATTTGGCCCACGCACCACTACCTCACCTTTAGTGCCTGCCGGTAACAGTTGGCCATGTTCGTCCATAATAGCAACTTCCACCCCGAAACCAATTCCAACCGAGCCGGCTTTCCGCTGAGCGGGCGGCAATGGATTAGAAGTCATCTGATGCGACGCCTCAGTCATGCCGTAACTCTCAATCACCGGCGCGCCAAAGACCTGTTCCATCCGTTCCATCACCACTGGCGGCAGTGGCGCACTTGAAGAACGGATGAAGCGAAACGGATTGGCGGCAATGATCGCCGCATTTCGCTCAGCGCGCGCCAGCAAGACCTGATGCATTGTCGGCACTGCTGAGTACCAGGTAGGCCGCTCCTGCTCAACCCAGCTCCAAAACTTGAGCGCATCGAAACCGGGCGGGCAGATCACTGCGCCTCCGGCAGCGAGCTGACTGAGCAATGAGGCCACGATACCATGAATATGAAAGAGTGGCATTACGCAGAGCGAGCGGTCAGCGGCGCTCAGCCGGTAAGTGGCAATGATATTGGCTGTCGAAGCAGTCAGATTGCGATGGCGGATCGGCACTCGCTTGGGCCGACTGGTCGTGCCACTGGTATGCAGAATCATTGCCACATCGTCAGGCCCGGCCATCCCATCGTGGCGCGGCGCGCCAACCGCACCACTGGCAGAAAACGTCAGGTTTCCTTCGGTATTTAACGCCGCCTCGATCAGCAACATTCCTGGCCGCAGGGCAGCCCGTGCCTCTTCACCCTCGCCGGGAGCTACGATCAAAGCCCGCGCATTGGTATCTTCGTAATAAAAGGCAAACTCCTCTCGCCGATACCTGGGGTTAAGCGGCGCAGCGGTAGCTGCTGTGGCCGCAGCCAGAAAAGCCATTGCCATCACCGGGCCATTGCCAAGCGCAATGGCGATCCGGTCGCCACGCCCCAACCCGCGCGCCTGCAACCACTCGGCCAACCGGCTTACCTGCGCTTGCACCTCAGCAAACGTCCACACCTGCCCGCCAGGGGCGATCAACGCCGGATCGCGCTCGGCGCCGGCGCGCAAAAGTTCAAACAGCGTCGCTCTGCGCATCGTCATTGTCATTGATCTCCACTGACCCTCAAACCAACCGTAGCTCTCTACCAGCCTACAGCCAGCCCATCACAACGCGGTTCGGTACCGGCTACATAACACCCGCTGGCTAACCGCCAGATCGCCTGCCCTCGCCCAAAGCCACCTAATTCACTCTCAACGACCACCTGATGACCACGCGCAGCCAGACCCTCTATCACATGGCGCGGCGTCTCAAGTTCCAGACGCAACGTACCATCGCGCTCCCAGCGCCACCGCGGCGCATCGAGCGCCGCTTGCGGATGCAGCCCGTAATCGAGGGTATTAACGATGACCTGCACGTGACCTTGCGGTTGCATATGCGCACCCATCACGCCAAAGGGGCCAATTGGCGCGCCATCTTTGCTGAGAAAACCGGGAATGATGGTATGGAACGGTCGCTTGCCGGGCGCTACCTGATTGGGATGACCGGGCGTAAGCGTGAAACCACACCCGCGATTGTGCAGCGCAATGCCGTAATCAGGGATCACCACCCCTGACCCAAAACCCATGTACGTCGATTGGATCATGCTGACCATCATGCCATCACGGTCAACTGCGGCAAAATAGACGGTACCGCCTTGCGGCAATGCTGACGGACCGTAATTACCTGCCCGTTCGCCGATCAGCCGACTGCGCGCTGCCAGCCGCTCGCGATTGAGCAGCTCTTTGACAGGGACAGCAACCTTCGCCGGATCAGCCACATAGGCAAACGCATCGGCAAAAGCCAGCTTCATCGCCTCAATCTGCCAGTGGAAAGAGGCAGCAGAATCTCGCGGATAGCGGGACAGATCGACCTGATCGAGCATGCCAAGCGCCATCAATGCGGCAATACCCTGCCCGTTTGGCGGAATTTCATGCACTTTGTAGCCGCGGTATTGCATACAGATCGGCGTCACCCACTCCGAGCAGTGCGCCGCCAGATCTTCGGCGCGCAGCAGGCCACCGGTAGCGCGGGCAAAGCGGTCGATCGCCAGCGCAATTTCACCGCGATAGAAGACATCAGCGCCGTGACGCGCAATGAGACGGAGCGTGCGGGCATGACCGGGACTCACGAAACGCTCACCGGGACGTGGCGCGCGGCCATCAATGCTAAACGTGGGCAGGAAACCGGCAAATTCGGGACCGCTACGCGCATGCGCCATCACCACTCCCCGCGCCCAAAAGTAGGCCACCATCGGCGGCACCGGCGCACCCTCTTCGGCATAGGCGATAGCCGGCGCCAGCACCTGCGTCAGCGGCAAGCGACCAAACCGGTCGTGCATATCTCCCCACAACCGCACCACTCCCGGCACCGTTACCGGCCACCAGCCATGTACCGGCATCTCGTGGTGACCTGCCGCTGCCAACGCTTCAGCAGTAAGACCAGTTGGGGCCGCGCCTGATCCGTTGATACCGTAAAGATTGTCACCGGCCCAGATCAGGGCAAATCCATCACCACCCAAACCATTTGAGGTTGGCTCAAGCACGGTCAACGCAGCGGCAGTAGCTATCGCTGCATCAACGGCATTGCCCCCAGCCTGCAACACCTGCATACCGGCCTGCGATGCCAGCGGATGGCTACTGGCAACAATACCGCGTTCGGCAACTACTGGCACCCGCCTTCCAGGGTAGGGGAAATGGTGCAGGTTGAGATCCATGACAAGGCTCCTTCGCGCAAGAGAGGCGGATCGTGACGTGATATTTGATTATACAATGAATAATACTGCAGCCTGACAACGCGACGAGACAACCTCAAATGCGAGCGTTACCTGCAAGCTGGCTTGACATCACTGCTCGCTGATGTTATCCTACATAACAATAGAAATAACATTTGTTGCGATCGCGGATGATCGTTACAGGGTGAAAAGATGCGGCCTGGCGTTGCACGCCGGGCGTTTTTGATCAGGTATTGCCGGGATCAAGCGCTCACTACCCGCATGGCCGGCAGCAATGCTGCGGTAATCCCGGCGCAGCACTTACCGAGCTACACCCTGCACGATGGCAGGCAGCAGACCGGAACAGCTAGCAGAGCGCGCATTGCTCATCAGGCATACGCAGCCAATATATGTTACGAGCGAACGCATGGGCTTGACCCGGCAGCAACAAGCCTCGTCAGCAGTTTATGGCCACCTGAACTGGAGCGGCTATCATGGATGACGCAACGATTACCTCTTCCCTGGAGCTGGTCTTAGAGACGCCAGATGGTGCAGCAATGAACGAATCGCTACCACCACTTGCGGCTGAGCTGCTGAAACATAAAGTGATGCTCACCATTGTCGAGCAGCAACAGCGTCGCGGTTGTCAGGCCACGCTCGAAACCGTACAAGGCGCCTTCGTACAGGCCTATCACTCGCCCTCGGTAGAAGCACTCATTGCCCGCCACCGCGAATACCTCCCCAACGCCGATTTTGATCTCATTCGCCGCTCATATGCCCTCGCCGCTGTCGCTCACGAAGGACAGCGCCGCCAGTCTGGTCAACCTTACCTCGATCACCCGATTGAAGTGGCCCTGATTTTGCTCGATCTCCGGCTCGATACCGAATCAATCGCAGCGGCACTATTGCACGACGTAGTAGAAGACACCGGCGTCCCGTGTGAAGTGATCGAGCGCTTCTTCGGTAAGCAGGTCGCCAATCTAGTCGATGGCGTTACCAAGCTCTCAGGTTACGAAAACAAGAGCAAAGAAGAGGTACAGGCCGGCACCTATCGCAAGCTGATCATCGCCTCTGCCGATGATCCACGGGTGGTCTTGATCAAACTTGCCGACCGCCTCCACAACATGCGCACGATTTACGCCACTCCGCCGCAAAAACAGCAGCGGGTCGCGCGCGAGACGCTCGACATCTATGCGCCGCTGGCCCACCGTCTCGGCATGTGGCAGATGAAATCAGAGCTGGAAGATCTCGCGTTCAAAACGCTGCATCCCGACCGTTACAAAGAGATTGCCCAGGGCCTGGCGATGCGCAAAGAGGCGCGTGACCGCATCGTGCAGCGCGTCATTGCCCAGTTGAAAGAGGCCCTGGCTCGCGAAGGCGTCAAAGCCGAAGTCACCGGGCGCTCAAAACATATCTATTCGATCTGGCGCAAGATGGAACGTAAGGGTGTGCCGCTTGAGCGAATCTATGATCAGCTCGCGGTACGCATCATTGTCGAAGATACTACTAATGAAGTCGGGGCATGTTATCAAGCGATGGGTGTCGTCCATAGCAAAATGAATTGGACGCCGGTTATGTCGGAGTTTGATGACTACATCGCCGCCCCTAAAGAGAGTTCGTATCGTTCCATCCACACCACGGTTATTTTGCCCGAAGGTCTGCATTGCGAAGTGCAGATCCGCTCGCGGAAGATGCACGAAGAAGCCGAACACGGGATTGCGGCTCACTGGCGTTATAAAGAAGGCTTCAATAACCGCAGCGACAAAGACTATGAGAATAAGATTCGCTGGTTGCGCGAACTGATTTCGTGGCGCAACGAGACGACCGATAGCGAATTTGTTGACATGCTGCGCGCTGAGTTTGAAGAGCGCGTTTTTGTTTTTACGCCCAAAGGTAAGATTATCGATCTGCCAGAGGGTTCAACGCCGATCGATTTTGCCTATCGCATTCACTCTGAAGTGGGCCACAACTGTATCGGCGCAAAGGTCAATGACCGGATCGTGCCACTCGATTACCAGTTGCGGAATGGCGAAATTGTCGAGATTCTTACGGCAAAGTCGCCTCGCGGCCCGAGCCGTGACTGGCTGCGCATCGTGAAAACTCCTTCGGCCAAGAATCATATCAAGCGCTACTTCCGCCGTCTCGAACGCGAAGAGAATATCAATGCTGGCCGCGAGATGCTCGAGAAAGAGCTGAAGCGGTTCGGTCTCACGCACGTTAGCTTTGAAAAGCTGGTGGAACTGGCCGGCCCCTCAGTGCGCTCGGTTGACGATCTTTTCTATCAAATCGGGGTCGATGATCTCAATGAGCGCGCGCTGATCCAGAAATTATTATCTTCCCAAGAGCCACCGGCACCTGAACCTCTGCCAGCCTCTTCCCAAAGTCAGCCACTTGCCCGGGTAAGCGCTAATGGAGAAATCTTTCTTGAGAATACCGGCAGGATTCCTTCGCGACTGGCTCGTTGTTGTAATCCTATCTTCGGCGAACCGATAGTCGGCTTCACCACTCGCGGTCGTGGCGTCACCGTTCATCGCACTGATTGCCGCACCATCCAAAATCTGAGTGAGAGCGAGAAAGGTCGGCTGATGCCGGTCTGCTGGGGTAGTAACAATGGATCAAACCAGCAATTTCCGGTGCCGTTACGCATCGAAGCCTGGGATCGAGTTGGCCTGTGGCGCGACATTTCGCATGTGATTGCTGAAGCCGGTATCAATATCACTGATGTTCATCAGAGTAAAAAATCCCGTGCTGATGGACGCACAGCCCTCAATGTCACGGTTTCTCTCAATTCGATGACTCAGTTATCGCCGCTGATCGAAAAGATTAACCGTATTCCTGATGTGATCGATGTCTATCGTAGAACCTAGCGCGCCCGTTGTCGATGATTGAGTCAATCCAATCTGATTTGCTGCAATGGTTTGCATCCCATGCGCGCGATCTGCCCTGGCGACGCACACGTGATCCGTATGCAATAATGGTCGCCGAAATCATGCTTCAGCAGACGCAGGTTGATCGAGTCATCCCCAAATATCACGCCTTTCTGGCCGCTTTTCCCACGCTGACGGCGCTGGCTGCTGCTCCTACCGCCGAAGTCATTCGCCTGTGGGCCGGGCTTGGCTACAACCGACGCGCGATCAATCTGCAACGCGCTGCCCAGATCATCGTCACGCAGCACAACGGGCAGGTACCGGATTCAGTCGCTGTCTTGCGCACCTTGCCCGGCATCGGCCCCTACACCGCAGGCGCAATTGCCTGTTTCGCGTTCGAGCAGGATGTAGCCTTCCTTGACACCAATATTCGCCGTGTCGTGCAACGACTTTGTGTTGGCGCAGACCACGAAGCAACCGCCACCAACGCCGACCTGCTGGCCCACGCCGCGGCACTCATCCCACCAGGACAGGGATGGACATGGAATCAGGCCATTATGGAACTTGGGGCGTTGATTTGCACTGCCAGTAATCCGGCTTGCTGGCGTTGTCCGCTGCGCCGGCATTGTCGCGCTTATACCAATGCTCTAAACGCCGAGCCTGCTTTGCTGGCGCCTGTCGTTGCGCCGACGATGAAGCGGGTTGCCGAACCACGGCCTACCGAACCATTCGTAGGTTCGCGCCGCTGGTATCGTGGCCGGATTATCGCTGCGCTGCGCGCGCTCCCCACTGGCGCCATCCTGCCTCTGTTCGAATTAGGGCAACAGGTGCGCGCAGATTTTACTGCCGATCTTGAACCCTGGCTGCAAGAGCTGGTGCGCGATCTCGAGCGTGACGGGTTACTGGTGGTGAATGAACAAGGCGCGCGATTGCCAGATTGAGGTTCGGGTAGATTAGATCTGCCGCCGAATGCTACCTTATCTTTCAGTCTGATCGCAGGTAAATTTCTGCAACCACCTGACGCAATCCTGCCTGATTCTCGATCATAGCCTGACGATTCAAGCGATCAACCTGATAACCTTGCCCGCTTGCTTGCGATCGGACTCTGGCTAAAATGTCCGGTGAGGTTACATCTGAGTGGCCGGCTGTAACGCCAACTGCCATGATCACTGAACATGCCAATTGGCCGACTGGCTAGAATCGTTCACGTCAGCACACAGCGCTCTCATTGACCGACCGCCAGGATAGAAGCGTGAGATCAAACTGCAATGCGAGCCGACTCACCAAAACCAGAGCCAGACCAGATTTGAGGAGACGCACTCCATGCACGCAATTCCTCTTCCCTTACGTGGATCGCTGATCGGATTGTGGATCGCCGCAGTGCTGGTGGGAAGCATCTCGATTCTGCTGGCGCCACCGGCTCCTTTCGATGTAGCAACGTGGCTGGCAGTCATCTTGTTTGCGTTGGGTCTGACCATCTTCGAAACCCTGACGCTTGTCCGCGACGGCGACCGTCCTTTAGCGGTAACCCTGGCGCTGCTCATTGCTGCAATGATCATCTTGCCCTGGCCGCTCTTCCTCCTGGCCACAGCGATCGGAGCAATTGCCGGCGCGCTGGCTCGCAATATGCTCTGGTGGCAGGCGCTTGCATTACTGGCAGTGCGCTGGATCGCATTAACCGCCGGTAGCGTGGTGTTAATGCTGTTTGCTCAGCAACATGTCTATGGCGTCAATGTTGCGTCACCGGCAATGATCATCGGGTTAAGTTTGTGTGGCGTGATCGTTTACCTGATCGAACGTGTAGCCAGCGCTAGCCTGACCGTCCCCCTATCTGGAGAGCGCTTCTTGACAAGTTTGTCGTTGCGGCTTGACGATGCCGGCTGGTACGGATTGATCTTTGCCCCGTTAGGCGGCATACTGGCCATTCTCTGGCAACAGGAGGTGTGGGCTTTTGCGCTCGGTCTGGCGCCATTAGCTATGGCGCAGATCAGCATGCGGCGCCAGAACCGGTTAGAAGAGGCTCTCTCTGCCGCCGATGCGCAATTAAGAACGGCTAATGCCCGACTGCAGAATCTCTCGCAGCAGAGCGATCATTTGCAAAATCTGGTGGTTTCGCTGATGACCAGCCGGGACGTTCCGACCATGCTCCATCTGCTTGGTGAACGTCTGATCGGCCTGATGAAGGCCGATTGCGCATGGGTAACCCTCTACGATGAGTATGGCAATTTGCAACTGGTTGCCAGCCACCATCTGCCGGTACCTACTGAGGGAGTCGGCCCACAGCCCATTCCCCTTCCCCAAGCTTACGAATCTGCACTTGAACGCGGTCGCGTCACCCTCTTCACCGATCAGCACGTGCAGACACTGGCGCCGGTAACCGCATTGCGCCAGCATTCACCCTGGCAAGCCATCATACTGTTGCCACTCCTCGATGAACGACAACGGTTAGGCGCCGTTTGTTTGGCTTTCGAAACAGTGCGTGGCCTCAAAGAGGATGAGCAGCGCCTGCTGGCAGCCTTTGCCCGCCATGCTGCCGCAGCCATTCAAAATGCGCGCCTCTTCCGCCGCTGGCAGGAAACCCAGACGGAACTGGGACGCTCGGCTAAACTGGCCGCAGTCGGCACGTTTGCTGCCAGTATTGCGCACGAATTTAACAATCTGCTGGCTGGTATGTTAGGCTATGCTCAACTCGGTCTGGCTGATGATCAGGTTGAGACGAAGAATGAGGCTTTGAAAGTGGTGCTCGATACCTGCAAGCGGGGACGCAGTATCACCGGGAGCCTGCTTACCTTTGCCCGTCGGCGCGACTCGCGCCGCGAGTTGTCTGATTTACGGGAAGTGATCGATGGTACGATCACCCTGATGGAGATCGAACTGCGAAAACACAACATCAGGGTAGTCCGTAAGATCGAGATGGTTCCCCCGACGATTTGTGATGCCGGGCAAATTTCACAGGTCTTTCTCAACCTGCTGACCAATGCCCGCGATGCTATGAAACCACAGGGTGGCACACTAACCGTCACCCTCAGGTCTGAAGCTGACTGGATCATCCTACAGGTAGAAGATACCGGTCATGGCATTCCTGAAGCAATCCGCCGACAGATCTTTCAACCGTTTGTGTCAACCAAAAATACCACGGGGAGTCAGTCAGGTACCGGCCTGGGCCTGGCGGTCTCTTACGGTATCATCCAAAACCACAACGGTCAATTCGAGGTCGAGAGCGAGGTTGGCAAAGGAACTAAAATGACGATTCGCCTGCCCATCGTGCAGGAAGAGGCTCAGCCCGACAACCTATCACCTATTCCACCGCAAAAGATTCTGGTGATTGACGACGATGAAGCGTCCGCGCAAACCTTGACCAACCTGCTGACCCAGGCCGGTCATCACGTCACCTACTGCGCGCATAGCGCCGAGGCAGTGGCAATCTATACCGCCAATCAGTTTGACCTCGTGCTATCGGATGTCGTTATGCCCGAACTCGATGGTATCAGTCTGCTGAATGTCTTGCGTTCCTACGATCCAACGGTCAGTGTCATTCTGTTTACCGGCCAAATCGAACCCGATCAGGTCGCGACAATGGCGGCCAGTGGCGCCTACGCCGTGCTGCGCAAGCCCTTCGCCGCCGACGAGTTACTCGCTACCGTGCAGGCTGCTTACCACGATCGCGAACGCGCCCGGCGCGCCCTGGCCGGGGTGAGGAGTGACTGAGGCGCACCCAGAACAGTGACATGGCGCGGTCATGCGCAAGGCGCCAGACACCTGACTGCGACTGTAATGTCCCACACGAGCCGGAACGCCATCTCTGGCGCGCCTGGAGATTGCTGCCCATTGGCGAGACAGGTCTATGGGGCAAAGGTATCTCACCCTGCGCAAAGGTCATGCGTGTAGCAGGCCGGCACTTTCCTTATCCCCCTTCGAGCGCATACCCCACAAAGACAGGGAGTAACGAACAACACAAAGGGAACGGATGAACACCTTGCCGGCGGCGTGATGTTCACACGTTCCCCACATATTTATTTCTTAACCTGCCGCGGCAATACCCTGAATACCGCCCTCGGTCATCTTATACACATCGAGCAGAGCATCCACCTGTTCGGCGGTGAGCAAGCCCTTCTCGACCACCACTTCTTTGATTGTCTTGCCGGTAGCCATCGCCTCTTTCGCAACCGCAGCGCCGTTGAGATAACCGATCACCGGATTGAGAGCAGTGACCAGAATGGCATTCTTGGCCAGCCAGCCAGCCGCTTTCTCTCGATTTGCCGTAATACCAACGACACACTTCGTCGTAAAGGCGTTAATGGCACCGATCATCACATGCATCATCTCAAACAGGTTGTGGGCAATGATAGGCATCATCACATTCAGCTCAAGCTGCCCGGCCTGCGCCGCCAGCGCAACGGTCAGATCGCAACCCTGCACGTGATAACAGGCCATATTCATCATCTCGGCCAGCACCGGGTTGACCTTGCCCGGCATAATTGACGACCCGGGTTGCACTGCCGGTAGCCGAATCTCATCGAGACCGGTTGCCGGCCCCGACGAAAGCAGGCGAAGGTCGTTGGCAATGCGGCCTAGCGTGATGGCCAGCGTGCGCAGGCTGGCTGAGAAATCGGCAGGATCGGCCATACTCTGCATCGACTCGAACAAATTGCCCGATGAGTACAGCTCGTGACCGGTCAATTCAGACAGTTTTTCCACCATACGCGCATGGTATTCGGGGTGGGCATTGAGACCGGTTCCGGTTGCAGTGCCACCGATACCAAGCCGGCGCAATCGGTTGGCGGCAGTCACGATTCGCTCCATATCGTTGCGCACCGCTTTGGCGTAAGCGCCGAACTCTTGTCCGAGTCGCACCGGCACAGCATCTTGCAGGTGAGTGCGGCCTGACTTCACCACATCATCGAATTCAACCGCCTTGGCTTCCAGAGCATTAGCCAGATCGTCAATTGCGGCCAGCAATTCCGGCAAGCGCCACAAGCAGCCGAGCCGGATTGCGGTTGGGATGGTGTCGTTCGTCGATTGCGCCATGTTCACATGGTCATTTGGGCTGACCGGCTTTTTCGGATCATCGAGGCTATAACCCAGAATCTGGTTAGCCCGATTCGCCAGCACTTCGTTGACGTTCATATTGTGTGAAGTGCCGGCGCCGGCCTGAAACGGATCGACCACGAACTGATCGGCGTGCTGACCGGCCAGAACCTCTTCGGCGGCTTGAATGATTGCATTGGCGATCGGCGGATCGAGCAAACCCAGATCGCGATTGACTTCAGCCGCAGCCCGCTTGATCATCGTCTGCGCCCAGACAAAGGCGGGATAGGGGCGCATACCGCTAACCGGGAAGTTTAACACCGCGCGCTGCGTTTGCGCGCCGTACAACGCATCAGCCGGCACCTGCATCTCGCCCAACGAATCGCGCTCAATGCGATAACGCTCAGTCATACATTCAGCTCCTTTCATGCGCCAGGGGTGCCCACTGACCCCTGTTCGACATGGGGATGATTGCTGCACGAGGCGATTGTATCACACCCGGTAAACGCAGTTCACAATTGCTGCTGCTGTCTCACTCTCTCTAATGCGACCGGCAACGGCGCTCACCGCATCTGTGCGCTGTGGGATAAGAGTGCAGCGAGGAAACATTTTTTTCTCTCCCACAACCCCAGGAGAGAGACCGATTACAACCAGACAGGTGAGCGATGGCTACTTGCGTAGACACAATTCTCTCCTCAGCGAGCGAAGTGTCGGAAAAGCAGCAGGTGATAAGGGAAAGAAGCGTTCCGCCTCAACACGATGCAAATATCTCTTACAGTTTGATGAAAGTCTGTTCGCAATGAAGGCACAGTGTGCTATAATCAGGCCAAATCACTGCGCCGCTGACTGCGCTTTATGTCGATATAATACCAAAAAAACGACACCACCAGCATTCTATCGGACAAATGTTTCAAGGCCTGGATCGCCTGTTTGCCTTTGATCGCGTCTTTCAAGTGTAAAGAGTTTTTACTGCGAGCACGCCCATGCATGACTTTGTTCACCTGCATGTCCATTCCGAATACAGCCTGCTTGACGGCTACGCCACCACCAAAGGTATCGCCCAACGCGCCGCCGCGCTGGGTATGGACAGCATCGCGCTGACTGACCACGGGGTACTGTACGGCGCAATGGAATTTTACGAGGCGGCAAAGAAGGCCGGTATTCGCCCGATTATCGGGATGGAAGCTTACATGGCTCCCGGCTCGCTCAGCGATCCGATGACCAGGGGCGGCAAGAACTATTTTCACCTGTTACTGCTGGCGCAAAACGAGACAGGCTATCGTAATCTGGTTAAGTTAACTACTCGCGCCCATCTTGATGGCATGGGCAAGGGTGTTTTTGCCCGTCCCCGGATTGATCGCGCTCTGCTCGAGAAGCATCACGAAGGTCTGATCGTGACCTCAGCCTGTCTGGCTGGCGAGGTGCTCCATTATCTCAAGAACAACGACCGTCGCACCGCTGTCGAAACCGCCGCCTACTATCGCGACCTGCTCGGCCCCGATCGCTACTACATCGAGCTGCAATTACACGATAACACGCCCGAACTCGAACCGCTCAACGATGAATTGGTGCGCATTGCTCGCGAACTCGGCATCCCGCTCGTTGCCACCAGCGATGCCCATTTCGTCCTGCCGTCTGACAAAGAGACGCAGCACAAGGTGATGGCAATGGGCATGAATATGACCTACGCCGAATTCTGCGCCCGTGAATATGCGATGGATGAAACCTACCACATTATGTCGGGCGAAGAGATGTGGCAACGTTTTCGTCGCTACGGCGCCGAGCCGCTTGAAAATACCCGCCGGATTGCCGATATGTGCCGCCTGAAGCTCGAGTTCGGCCGCGTGCAGTTGCCGGTCTTCGAGCTGCCCGAAGGCCATACTGCCGCTTCGTATCTGCGGCTTGTCTGCGAAGAGGGGTTGATGCGGCGCTTCAATGGCCGACCACCAGAGGAGTATGTGCGCCGCCTTGACTACGAACTTGATGTGATTAACCAGACTGGCTTTCCCGATTATATGTTGATCGTCTGGGATTACGTCAAGTTTGCTCGCTCGCGCGGCATTCCCTGTCTCCCACGCGGCTCGGCTGGCGCCTCGCTCGTGCTTTACGCTCTTGGCATCACCGATGTCGATCCGGTCAAGAATAAGCTGCTCTTCGAGCGCTTCCTCTCGCCTGAACGCCTCGAGATGCCCGATATTGACACTGACTTCGCCGATTCACGCCGCCAGGAGATTCTCGACTATATTGCCAATAAGTACGGACGCGAGAATGTAGCGCAAATCATCACCTATGGTACCCTCGGCGCCAAAGCTGCCATTCGCGATATGGGTCGCGTGCTGGATCTCGATCCGGCAGAGGTTGATCGCGTCGCCAAGCTCATTCCGGCGCTGCCGGTCGGCACAACTATTGCCCAGGCGCTCGAGCGGGTACCCGAATTGAAGCAGATCTACGAGACCCAGCCCCATCTGCGCGAGCTGATTGACCAGGCGCAAAAGGTTGAAGGTCGGATGCGTTCGGTTGGCACTCACGCTTGTGGCGTGGTGGTGAGCCGCACACCGCTCGAAGAGATTGTGCCGTTACAACGCACTACAAAAGACGAAAATGCCTTGATGGCCGCGTTCGAGGGGCCGACCCTGGCCAAGATGGGTCTGCTCAAGATGGATATCCTCGGGCTGACCAACCTGTCGGTGGTAGCCGAGGCGCTCAAGTATATCGAGCAGACGACCGGGCGAAAGATGTGGCTTGATGAGATTCCGCTAGATGATCCGAAGGTGTTTGAAGCCTTGGGCCGCGGTGAAACCAAAAATGTCTTCCAGCTTGAGTCGGCGGGGATGACGCGCTACCTTATGCAGTTGAAGCCGACCCGGGTAGAAGACCTCTACGCCATGGTCGCGCTTTATCGCCCCGGTCCGCTCGAACAGATCCCGGTGTACATCGAGAATAAAAACAACCCCTCCAAGATTCGCTACCTCCACCCGGTGCTTGAGCCGATCCTGGCCGACACCTATGGCGTGATCGTCTACCAGGAGCAGATTATGCAACTGTTGCAGACGGTCGCCGATTATACCCTCGGTCAGGCCTACATTGTGATTAAGGCAATCAGCAAGAAGAATAAAGAATTGATGGCCGAGAATGAAGCCATCTTTAAACAAGGATGTCAACGCAAAGGGATTAGCAAAGAGATCGCCGATCAGCTTTGGGAGTTGATCCTGCCCTTCGCTGGCTATTCGTTCAACCGGCCCCATGCTACTCTGTACGGCTTGCTCAGTTACCAGACGGCCTGGCTCAAGGTGAATTATCCGGTCGAATATATGACCGCAGTGCTGACCGGCGCCAACGGGGTCATCGAAGATGTCACCAAGGCTGCCCTCGAAGCGCGCCGACTCGGGGTGGCTGTGTTGCCGCCTGATGTCAATCGGTCTCAGAAGGGTTTCACTATCGAGCCGCTCGCGCCGCCACTGCCAGCCGGTGTGATCCACCAGCGCGGGATTCGCTTTGGTCTTATGGCGATCAAAAATGTGGGTGAAGGCCCGGTTGATGCTATCATCGCCGCTCGCGAGGCGGGCGGGCCGTTTCAGTCGCTCGAAGACCTGTGCGCCCGCGTCGATCGTCACGCACTCAATAAGCGCACTCTGGAAAGTCTGATTAAGGCCGGCGCCCTCGACTCGTTGCCCGGCACCCGGCGCCAAAAGCTGGCCATTCTCGATCAGGCGGTGAATGCCGGGATTGAAGCGCAAAAGGCGCGCGAGATCGGCCAGAGCAGTTTGTTCGACATCTTTGGCGAAGCGAATAACCCGATTGGCCCCGGAGTCGCTCGTATCCCCATGCCCTTGATCACCGAGACTCCTGCTGAACAGAAAGAGGTGCTCTTGTGGGAAAAAGAGCTACTGGGGCTGAATATTTCTGATGATCCCGTCGCGAAGGCGCTAGAGGGGATCGATCTGCGAGGGGCAACCGATCTCGGTTCAATTGAGGCCGAACATATCGGTGAGACCCTGACCTTTGTCGGAGTGTTGAGTGGTGTGCGTCGTATCGCGACCAGGAAAGGCGATTCGATGCTGGTCGCCACGCTCGAAGATCTGACCGGTAGTATCGAGATCGTCGTCTTCCCTAAAGTGTTGGCGAAATGTGCCGATCTCTTGCAGAACGATACGGTTGTGCGGGTGACGGCAAAAGTTGATAATCGCCGCGATACGCCGCAGCTTGTGGTTGAAAGCGTGGAAGCGCCGGGTACGATTGATACCACTCAGGCTGTCCAACCGGTTGAGATGGATCTCGAGGGGGTGAGCGACGAAATAGTCGGTGAGCTGATGATTGATCTGCCTGACCCTGCGCCGGTATCGGCTCCGGTAACACAACCGATTGCAGCAACAGAATCGGCCTCAGCGCCGGCTAAACCACCGGCAGTGCGCGCGCGGCAGCCGGTGAAGTTGAATGGGAGCGGCAACGGCCATAGCAATGGCCATGGGCAGAGTAATGGCAATGGTCATGCCAGGACAACCGAACCGACCCGAACCGAAAGCCAGCCAGCGCGCAACCTGCGCATCTATCTACCGCGCACGAATGATTTCGATGCTGATGTTGCGCTGATGCAGCAGATTCACCATCTGCTTAGCGCCACACACGGCAACGATCAGGTGACGCTATATCTGCCCAATGGCGTGGGTATGGTCGTGTTGCAATCGCAGCAAACGATCGAGGTATCGGAAACGTTGATCAACGAATTGCGCCAGATCCTGGGGCCAGAACGGGTGCTGGCAGCCTGACCGGCAGGTGTGGCGGAACGAATGAGGCAAGGTGACCGCCGATCAGGCGCGATCCTTGCCTCATTCCTGTATAGATGATTCATTGCGAGCGGATGGTAAAATCACCGACAAATGTCTGTTGCGAGTGATGGCTGTATAACACTAGCGTATAGTCGCCGGCTGGCAAATCACGGATCGCGAATGTGCCACGCACCCGACCGTCACCGTCGGCACGCGCGGTAGTCACCGTTACCGGCGGCGCGCCGCCAGGAGGGTTATACCAGATGCCAACCGGCTCGCCGGGGGCAAAACCTTCAGCGGTATATGTCAATGTCTGAGCGTCCAGTGTCAGACCTGGAATCCGCCATGTTACGAGCGCTGGCTGAGATCCAACAGTAAGGCGGGGGAGATTACTCTGACCACGCCCGAACTCAGTCAGATCATCGCGATACCACAATCGAGCCATTCGCCCGATGGCAAAGCCCAACGGCGCATCATCCCGCACCCGAAACCGGATGGTAATCGTAACCAGATCGCGGACAGCCGCCAATGGGCCGGTGCGAATGGTTATGAGTCCTGGCTTTACCTCGCTCACCCACACATCGGCGCGACCCGGATTCGCGTCAAGCAGGATCAGAGCAGCGTCATCGAAAGGCAGCTCAATCGTTGCCTCTCGCATTGGCCCACGCCCATAATTTTCCAACACGAGATCGAGCGTCAACACTGTGCCAGGTTGGGCCACATCATCGACTCGTTGCGCCAACACCACTCGCGCCGGTCGCGCTCGCTGCACTGGCAGTAACGTGTACTGAATATCGTCGATCAGCCATGTATCACGAAGGCCACTCACCTCAACCGTAGCGATTGCGCGACCCGTCGGCGCAGTGAGCACCACCTGATCGAGCTGCCCGGTGAAAGTATTGGCGTTAACTACTACTGACCCCAGCACACTGCCATCGGTCGCAAAGGCGGTAAAGGTTAACGGCTCAGAAGTTGCAACCATGCTACTAAAGGCGATCACGCCGCCAGGGAAAAAGATCCAGCCTTTGCCATCGCCGCTAACGCGAGCAAAGCCGTTGCCGTTAAGCGCAAACGCGCAAACACCACCAAAAGCGGGACAGTCGTTGGGAAATGGCGCGTTGTAACGCCCACTGCGCACATCGCCAAACCGCCAGCCGGGACTAAAGCTCAATCCACCATATTCGCCAATCGTTTGATTGTCGGTAAAACCCTCAAAATTGAGCGTGAACGTTTGGGTTGGTTGCGCGGCAACCGATGATGGAGAGAGAAAAAACCAGATAGTGAAGAATATCGCGAGATAACGATGCATAGCGCATCCCCACAACAGCGGTGATAATACCTTATTATAGCGGTAGATAAAGGAATATGGAATAGCAATTTTGTTAATGATGAACAGAAGAAAGATAAATTTTTTGCTATGCGATCCCTCTATTCCCCTGACTTCAGATCAATGCTATAGTAACGAACACAGCTTCTGATCGCCGTCTCACCTGTGTAACATCATCCGCCGATAGCACGTACATAGTTGCAAACCATGCTGGAACTCGCCGGCACAAACCATTGAAGAAGTTCTCAGACGTTTGCCTGCAAGCTAACGGTGACTTCACAAGGAGGTTGAGAATGTCCGCTCGCCGATACTGGTTCGTTTTTTTCGCTGGCCTTCTCATCGCCGCGCTTACCGCCTGCGGTAATGGCAACGCTTCACCAACTGCCGCGCCCACCCAGGAGGCCGCTGCGCCAACCCGCACACCCAGACCTACCCGTCCGCCAGACCCGACCCCCTCTCCTCGCCCTACGGAACCCATATCTGCGCCAACCGCAGCGCCAACCAATCCGAGCAATCAGCTCGCCATGGTTAAGATTGGCCCGCTGGAAACCTACTCACACTCAAGCGGAGTCTTTCGTCTCGATGTTCCCAACAATTGGACGCTGCAAGATAGCAGCACGAATGACGAGTTGTTGCTTATCTGGACGGATCCCACCGGTAACGGCGCGATTCTAGTCAACATCTTCGAGGATAGCCGCAGCTACACCGATAGCCAGCTTGTTGAGCTACTGAACAATTTCCTCATCGACCGTTTCGGTCGTCAGCCCGATTTCTATTATGAAGACCCGCGCCCGCAAAGCGATGGTAGCCAGCTTGTAGTCTGGTCGTATACTGCTACCGCAGACAACAATGTGCAGGCAACCCTGCTGGGGAACAGCTTTGTCGAACAACGTGGTGATAAGATTTCAATCCTGACCACGCTGGTTCCCGAAGACCAGTTTGAGACATTGGTCAGCCGAACTGACGAGATTATCAATACCTACCGAATCAACACGAGCGCCTCAATCGGCGGCACCACGATCGGCAGCAACAATACCGGGGGCAGCGCAAGCAGCAGCGGACTGGCTCCGGTTGAGATCGGGCAATTACGCACCTATACCCATACATCGGGTGTGTTCCGCATTGACATTCCGGTAAACTGGTCACTGACCGACAACAGCCGGCCCGGCGAATTGATTCTGGTCTGGACCGATCCCTCAAACAATGCGGCGCTGATTGTTGACATCCTCGAAGACAACACTCAGTACAGCGATAACGAGCTGGTTGACAAGCTGGTCGCCTTCTTGCAAAGCTCGTTCGGCAATCAACCCGACTTCTTCTACGAGGATCCGCGCCCGCAAAGCGATGGTAGCATCCTGATTGTGTGGGGATACACTGCCACTGCGTCTAATAATGTGCAGGCATCAATGCTGGGCAACAGCTTCATTGAGCAGCGCGGTAACAAGCTTTCGGTGTTGACAACCCTGGTGCCCGAAGACCAGTTTGATACGCTGGTCAGCCGGACAGATGAAATTATCAACACCTATCGGATCGATACCAGCGCGCGCGTACCATAGGCGGTACGTTTCGTGAGCGGAGGATGGGGCGCGGTATACCGCGCCCCATCGATGTGATCGGCCCAACCAGTGGCGCATAACCATCGGTTTCTGATGATCATCAGAAACTGCGACATCCTCGATGCGCGCAAGCGACTCGATAAGCCGGGTTGCCGGTCTTCAACCTGACCTTGCGCGCTTCGCGCCTCTTTTCCCTCACTTCCTCTACTACCATAAAGATCGATGTTCTTCCTGAACACGCGGCTGCAAAAAGTGCTGTAAAGCTCTTACCCTGGAAAACAAGTCACCCGGCTCATTGGGGCAATAGCCCACATCTTGTTCGCGCCACCTTTTCCAATCCGTTCCAAGCGATTCGATTGTGCGTTCACCTCCAACGCTCTTCGCTACAATCTGCTCTACCTGCGCGGAAAGGAAACACTCATGACCATCTGCGCCACCATTTCCAGGGTTGCTTTCATCGCGCTATTGACAGGGACGATACTGGCGCTGGCGCCGATCACCACTGCCACGTTGTCAACCGCTGATCTCATGCCGCTCAGCACAGCCATCTTCACCAGGCCCGGCTCAATTGAGGCTATGACGCCACTCTCTGATAACCGTATCCTGGTAGCCGGACATTTTACCGTCATTGGCAATAGCGTGACTCCGTACAGTCTGGCGATCATTCGTGGTGATGGATCGGTTGAGTCAGTATTGCCATTCGAGCAAGACCTGATTGTCAATAACATTACTGACATTGCTGTCCAACCCGATGGCAAAATCCTGCTGGCCGGCATGTTCAAGTGGAATACTATCAATCACTTCTTACTGCGCCTCCACGCTGATGGGCGCATCGATCAACCATTTCTAGCGGCTACCACAGGCATTTTTGGCAATATTTACACCGTGTTGTTCGACAATAACAAACTATTGATTGGCGGAAACTTCTATAACCCGACGCCATACCTGGCCCGCCTGAACCTCGATGGCACTCCTGATCCATCATTTACGCCAGCTACCGGACCTAATGGCATCGTCTACGATATTGCCCGCCAGAGTAACGGACAATATGTGATTGCAGGTAGTTTCAGCACATACAACGGAGTCGGACAAGTCGGCATGGCCCGGCTTCAGGCCAATGGTGCGCTTGACACCAGCTTCGTGCCCGGTGGATCTCGCCCCATGCGGCGAGTAGCCATACTCAACGATGGCACCGTCATAGTTGGTGGCGAAGACATCTGCAACGATCGGTCATTTGAGTGGTATACAGTCAGTGGCGCAGCCAGGCCACTACCCGATTGGCCTTCACCATCTCTGTTTGAATCAATCACAGCATTCTTGCCGCTACCCGATGGCGGTTTTCTGGTCGGCGGATGGTATTCCAACAATTGTATCAATGGAAATCCAACCCAACATCGAGGCGAAGTCTGGCGTTATGCAGCCAACGGCGCTTACCGCACAATGATAGGGCTAGGCGATCAATCCGACATACTGGCGCTGGCCATGCGCAGCGATGGCAATGTTATGGTCGGCGGCAAGAGTGAACCGCGATCCGCCAGTGCCATCGGGCTATTTAACGGGCTAACGTTACTATCAGCGGCAAATAATGGCCTTGAACGAAATCCTGCGTTCAACCTGCTGGTCGGTGACGAAGCCACCATCTACGACCTCAGTCTCTACCCCGATGGTCGCATACTGGTTAGCGGTGATTTTAGTTACGTCAATGGCCAACCCCGCTTCGGTCTGGCGCGTTTGCTGGCCAATGGCCAGCTCGACGAAGGATTTGCGCCATTAGCCAACCAGCCGGCTGGTTGGGTCAGCGTGGCGCTGGCATTGCCCGATGGTCGCGCAGTGATCGGCTGGGCCAACGGATTGTACGTCGTAGACCAGGCGCAACAGCTCACCAATATTTCGGCGTTGATCAACTACTTCTGGCCAACGTCACTACTCAGGCAACCTGATGGTCGGGTGCTGGTGGGCGCCAGTAGTGTGGTATACCGGTTAAATGCCGGTCTTAATGCAGTAGATTTCCAATATAACACGGACAATCGCGTGCGCGATCTGGCCTTCGATCCGGTGAGCGGTAAGCTGATCGTCGCAGGTGATTTTGGCGTGATCCGACTCAACAGTAATGGCACGCCAGACCCACAGTTTTCGGCCCCCACCTTTACCCGCGACGAATTACCGGCAACCATCCGAAGCGTTGCGATCACCAGTGATGGGCATCTGCTGGTTGGCGGCAACTTTAACCAGGTGAATGGGGTAGCACGAACGGCATTGGCGCGTCTTGCCAGCTCTGGTTCGCTGGATACAACCTTTCCGGCGCCAACCGGCTTCCAGGTCGTTAACGACATATGCATTCAGCAGGCAACCGGAGCAATCTGGATTGGCGGAACGGCGCTGGCCAGACTGAGCGCCAGTGGCACCGATCGGATGACATTGAACTATCAGCCGTTTCAAAGCAACACCGACTCTCTCAACCGACTCATCTGCGCCGACACTCACCTGCAGTGGGTTGGCGGGCAGTTCGGCTTCATCGAGCAGCGCCCGTTCCACGGGGTCGTTCGCTATCTGAACGTTCACAGCCGCGTCTTCGTGCCCTTACTCACCCGATAATAGATGCAGATGACTTCCCTGGAGGCAGGTCAGCGTATCAATAACGAGAAGGGACGACGCAATGCGTCGCCCCGATCCAAATCATGAGCGGTCAGCGCTAGCTCTTTGCCGCCGCGTAATGCTCGGCGACCTTTGCCCAATTCACCACGTTCCACCAGGCATCGACGTAAGCGGCTCGCTTGTACTGATACTTCAGGTAGTAAGCGTGCTCCCATACGTCGAGGCCGAGAATGGCGTGTTTGCCTTCCATCAGCGGATTATCCTGGTTGGGAGTGCTCATGATGCTGAGGCTACCATCTGGCGCAGCGATCAACCAGGCCCAGCCCGAACCAAACCGCCCCAATGCCGCTGCCTTAAACTTCTCTTTGAAAGCGTCAAAGCTGCCGAAGGCGGCATCAATGGCAGCAGCCAGTTCGCCATCGGGAGCGCCGCCGGCATTCGGCGCCATAATCTCCCAGAAGAAGGTGTGATTCCAGTGGCCGCCACCGTTGTTGCGCACCGCAGTGCGGATCGCTTCGGGGATGGCCTCGAGATTGCTCAGCAACTCCTCAATGGTCTTGCCCTGCAAATCGGGATAGTTGGCCAGCGCGTTGTTTAAATTGGTAACATAGGTCTGATGATGATTATCGTGATGATAATGCATCGTCGCTTCGTCAATGTGCGGCTCAAGCGCGTTGTAGTCGTAGGGCAACGGCGGAACTTCGAATGCCATGAGAGACCTCCGTGGCAATTTCAAACAATGACGGCCACCTCTGGCCGTCTCTGGTTTGTACTGTTATTGTACCGCGAATTATCAAAATGATGCTAGGCTGGAATACGATAACGGCAGCAATGACCGCCTTCTGCGATGGTCATATCGCGTTCGATCGGCGTTGCCAGCAGCTCTTCGTATAAACGAAGCTCTTGATCACACATCTGCGGATAACGGCGCGCCACACAATCAAAAGGACAGTTGTATTGCGCCATGATCAGATCGCCATTGTCGAGCTGCTCGCATTCGCACATATACCCCTGATCGGCCAGTCGCTCGGCCAACGCGGCAACCTGCGCTGCTCGTGGCTTGCCGGACAGTTGCGGAGCAAGCTCGGCGCTTAGGGTCTTGCGCCGCTGCTCTAACACCGCGCCTATCGCTGCTTCCCCACCTACCGAGGCAACACTTTCGATCAGCTCACAGACTAACCGTTCGTAATGCTTGGGAAAGAATGCTTCCGCTCGTTCGGTCAGCGCGTAGAGGTGGGCTGGCCGGCCAACATTCCGGCGCAGACCGCAGATATAGACTAATCCCTCTCGCTCAAGAGCGGTGAGGTGTTGGCGAATACCAACCGCGCCAATATCGAGTGCGGCGCTGAGTTCGACCGCGCTCATCTGGCCATGTCGACGCAGCAACTGTAAGATACTGCGCCGGGTTGCTCCCTGGGCTCTGCGCTCCACTTTCATTGCCGGCTTCACCACTTTACGAATTTTGACCTATTAATACAGCCTTAGTGTGAGTATAGCAACCGCGCTATACCCTGTCAAGCAACATAATTGCAGTCTCGGACTTTAATAATATTTTGCTTTCTTAATTCTCTGGTATAATGAAAGAGACGCGCAAACAGGCAGATGGAGTAAAACGCATGGGTCTCTTTTCAGGCAACCAATCGGCGCAGGTAACGGAAGAGCAGATTTTGGCGGCGCTCCGCCAGGTGCAAGAACCCGAGTTGGGCGGCGATCTGGTCTCGCGCCAGATGGTGAAGCATATTGCAATTTGTGATGGGATTGTCCGCTGTACTATCGAGCTGACCACACCGGCTTGCCCGCTTAAAGATCAGATCCGCACCGAGGTTGAAACGGCAGTGCGCGCCGTCCCCGGTGTGAAAGAGGTGAATGTTGAGTTTACCGCCAATGTGCGCCGGCCCGCCGGTATCCCTGAACAGGCCGCCATTCCCGGCGTTGCCAATGTGATCGCAGTTGCTGCCGGTAAAGGTGGTGTCGGCAAGAGCACGATTGCCGCCAATCTGGCTGTAGCGCTGGCCCAGATGGGCGCTCAAGTAGGTCTGCTCGACGCTGATGTCTTCGGGCCGAGCTTGCCACTGATGTTAGGCGCGCGTGGCCAACCGATGGCGGTCAGCGATGAACATGGCCAGCCGCTAATGCTTCCGCTAACGAACCACGGCATCAAAGTGATGTCGGTCGGTTTTTTGATCGATGAGTCGCAACCGGTGATCTGGCGCGGCCCAATGGTGAGTCAGTTGCTGCGTCAGTTCCTCTATCAGGTCGCGTGGGCGCCGCTCGATTACCTGATTATCGATATGCCGCCCGGCACCGGTGATGTGGCTTTGACCCTGGCCCAGAGCCTGCCGCTTACCGGCGCACTCATCGTGACGACACCGCAACAGGTAGCGACAATCGATGTCGTCAAAGCTATGGAGATGTTTCGCAAAGTGAACGTGCCGTTGCTCGGTATCGTCGAGAACATGGCCTATTTTATCGCCCCCGACACCGGCAAGCGTTACGACATCTTTGGCAGCGGCGGCGCCGAACGACTGGCGCGTCAGCTTGGCGTTCCCGTGCTTGGTCAGATCCCGCTCGGCATGAGCGTCCGTGAAGGCGGCGATAGCGGTCAACCGGCAGTGATCAGCGATGCGCCTGATGCCTATGCCGATCTCTTCCGTGAACTGGCCCGGCAGGTCGCGGCTCGCATTTCCGTGCTGCAATACGCCACGACGTAAATTGACCGCACCGGCGCAAAGTCCTTCTCGTTCGGCATTCTAGCCACTACGTCTCGCCAGGACTTTGCGCCACCCAGGGTATCGCTGTTTTGCACGATGAGGTGTGTTCATGGCTGCTAGACCGCTCTCCGGCACCACGCCGATCATCTTCTACGATCCGGTGCGTCATCCACGCTACCCGACCGACACCCCTGCCCTTGATCAGTATGGCCGTCGGATCGATTATCTGCGCGTCTCGCTGACCGATCGCTGCAATATGCGTTGCGTCTACTGCATGCCGGCGGTCGGTGTGCAATTCGCTCCCCGACCTGAATTGCTCACCAACGATGAGCTGTTGCTCGTTATCCACGCTGCAGCCCGGGCCGGATTTCGTAAGCTCCGCCTGACCGGCGGCGAACCGACCCTGCGCCACGATTTGGTGAATCTGGTGCGTGAACTCAAACGGATCCCCGGTATCGAGCATATTGCTATGACAACCAATGCGCTGCGCCTGCGCAAGCTGGCCCAACCACTGCGCGACGCCGGCCTTGATCGGGTGAATATCAGCATCGATACACTCGATCCGGTAAAGTTTCGCATGATAACCCGTGGTGGCAGCCTCGATGAGGTGTGGGCCGGCATCGAGGCCGCAGATGCTGCTGGCTTGCATCCGATCAAGCTCAACGCTGTCGTGGTGCGCGGGATGAATGATGAAGAGGTGGTGCGACTGGCTGGCTTGACGCTGGAACGTCCCTGGGAGTTTCGCTTTATCGAGGTCATGCCGCTTACCGGTGTGGCCGGCCTGGCCGAAGAGGGGATCGTATCGAGCGCCGAGCTGATGGCCCGCCTCGAACAACACTATGGGCCGCTGGAAGAGATCGGTCACGCGCCAAGTGATCCCGCCCGCACATACCGCTTGCCCGGCGCTAAAGGCGTCATTGGCTTCATCTCCAGTGTCAGCGATCCCTTCTGCGCCACCTGCAACCGGATGCGGCTCACCGCCGATGGCCGCCTGCATCTATGCCTGCTGCGCGACGATGAGGTCGATCTTCGCGCCGCAGTGCGCAGCGGCGCCACCGTCGATCAGATTGAACAGATCATCCGCCACGCGGTGTACATCAAACCCTGGGGTCACGGCCTCCCCGCCGGTGTTAAGCCGACGCTGCGCGGAATGTCAGAACTGGGAGGTTGATTGCTTTGACGGTGGCGAAGATTTCGGTAAGCGTTGATCTGGCTCTCACCGCCAAACTGGTGGTGAACAGTTGACCGTTGCCATCCTGGTGAGAGTGTCTTCGTCGGGATCATCATTCCCCAACGATAGATCATCGGTATCGTCAAAGCGCTCGGGTCAACTCTTAAAGATATTCTTGCACCCGTCGTTCATGATGGTTGTCGTAGTATTCCCCGGCTGCAATTTCCAACATCTCTCTAACGTTCAAAGACCGAATAAGTGATTACAATGCATGCTAGCGCATTATGTTGCGCTTGACGAGACATGTTTCCGTCAAGCTCGATCGGCTTTTAGCTTCAGCGAGGGAGGGCTATGACAACCGAATCGTTGACCGAAACGGGTCGGCAATCGCATACCTTCAAAGCCGAAGTGCAGCAGGTGCTGTACATTCTGGCCCATTCACTCTACACCGACCGCGAAATCTTTTTGCGCGAACTGATCTCCAACGCCTCCGATGCGATCAACCGGATGCAGTTCGAGATGTTGACCAACCGCGAAGTACGAGATCCAGATCTCGAACCCCAGATCACCATTGAGGTAAACAAAGAAGCGCGCACCATCGCGATCAGCGATACCGGTATCGGCATGACTGCCGATGAAATGGTTGAGCATCTCGGCACAATTGCCCAGTCGGCGGCGCGCGCCTTTGTGAGTCAGGCTGGTGAAGGCGCGAAACAGACGGCCAGCGAGATCATCGGTCAGTTTGGCGTCGGTTTCTACTCGGTCTTCATGGTTGCCGATAAGGTGACGGTGGTGTCACAGTCGTATCGACCGAATGCGCCGGCGGCCATGTGGGAGTCGACCGGTGGCGATAGCTTCACCGTTGGCCCGGCTGAACGCGCTCAGCGCGGCACGACGATCACCCTCCACTTGAAGGAAGATGCCGCCGAATTCGCCGATCCCTGGCGGATCGAGCAGATTGTCCGTCGCCATTCCAACTATGTTGCGTTCCCGATCATGCTCGATGGTCGCCAGATCAATGCCCGCACCGCGATCTGGCGCAAGGCGCCGCGTGATGTGACCACCGAAGAGTACAACGATTATTATCGTCAGTTGACCCTCGATAGTCAGCCACCCCTGAGCTACATCCATATCTCAACCGACGCGCCGGTTGATCTGCATGCGATTCTTTACATTCCTTCGCGGCGCGAACGGGGTATTCTCGAACGCCGGATTGAAGGTCAGATCAAGCTCTATTCGCGCAAGGTGCTGATCCTCGAAGAGGCGAAAGACCTGCTGCCGGCCTATTTCCGCTTTGTTGAGGGTGTGGTTGATAGCGAAGACCTGCCCCTGAACGTATCGCGCGAGAGTGTGCAAAGCGGTACGGCTGGCGGATCGCCAGTGATGCAACGCTTACGCAAGACACTTACCGGGCGCCTGCACAAGGAGTTGAACGATCTGGCTGAGCGCGACCCTGAAAAGTATCGAACTTTTTGGAAAGAGTTTGGCCCCTTCATCAAAGAAGGCATTGCCACCGATTACGAGCATCGTAGCGACCTGCTCAAGTTGCTGCGCGTCCAGACCACCAGGAGCGGCGATGAGTGGATTACGCTGGCCACCTACAAAGAGCGAATGGTTCCCGGTCAGAAGGAGATTTACTATCTGATGGCAGCCAGCCGCGAGGCGGCGCTGAGCAGTCCGCACCTGGATCCATTGCGCGCCCGCGACATCGAGGTCATCCTCTTTACCGATTTGATGGATGGTTTCATGTTGTCCGGTCTGCGCGAGTACGATGGCCTGCGTCTGCGCAATATCGACGAAGGCGAGCTGGATCTACCGGGCGAAGTTGAGCGGCCCGCTCCGGTCATCGATGATACACAATTCACTGCGCTGGCCGAGCGGATTGCTGCCACTCTTGGCGAGCGGCTAAAAGAGGTGCGCGCCTCGAAGGTCCTCCGCGACAGTCCGGCCCGGCTGGTGGCCGATGAAGCGGCATTCGGTCGTGAGATGCAGCGAATCCAGCACATCCTCGGTCACGAAGTGGAGAGCAAACCGCGCATTCTGGAACTCAATCCAGCTCACCCGTTGATCGCGGCGCTAGCGCGCCGCGCCGCTGCCGATCCCAACGATCCGCTGATTCCGCTGGCTGCCGAGCAACTCTACGATAATGCGCTGCTGATAGAGGGTCTCCACCGCGACCCGGCAGCAATGGCGCCGCGCATTCTGCGGTTGCTGGAAATGGCAGCAGGGATAGGGGCAGATACTGGCGAATCGGCGTAGGATACTGGCCTGATGCGATCATTGGCGAGACACGCTTCCGATCGCGCTAAGCCTGTCTCGATAACGATCACGAAGGGGCGCTTGAGTGTGCGCCCCTTCGTGATCTATCAGCTTAGCTTTGCGTTCATCTACCGCCGGCGTCGCGCAACGAACCAGCCAGCTCCACCTAACACGATAACGGCCAGCACAATCCACAACCACCACAACCCGCCGACGCCACTGCCGGTTGCCAGCGATGTTGGCGGCGACGCAGGGGTTGGCGCTGCACTCGTCGGCGCTGCACTCGTCGGCGCTGCGCTCGTCGGCGCTGCGCTCGTCGGCGCCGTAACTGTCGACTCTGGCGCAGCGATCAGCGGACGCGGCCCGACAAACACCACCGTCGTTCGTCCGGGCACGCTAAAAGTACCGTCGGCGCTGTAACGCGACGCGATCACGCGCTCGTCACTCGAAGACACCTGCACATCGTGCAAACCCAGATCACCGTTAGCCAGTTCGGGGATGGTAATCGTCACCGGATCAGGGCGAGCATTGAACAGCACGACCACCTGCCCGATATTCGGATCAAGCCGAGTCGGGCCATTGTCGCTAATGCTCATGACAATCAGACCAGGGATCTGATCGGGACCATTGTTAAAGAATGAAACCATTCGCTCAACTTCGGCGGCAGTGCGTAACCGGAAGAGCGGCGTACTGCGGCGAATACGCAACATCTCGCGGAAGTGGTCGTAGGTCGCGCGCATCAGCGTTGCGTCAGGCTTGAGCGCAGGATTGGCCAGCAAGGGCGCCATCACCGGCCAGTTGCTCTGGTTGTCCCAGGCCGGAGGCAAACCCGATCCGAAGGTGTTTTCTTCGCCACGCCAATCGATCCGGTTAAACCAGTCAGAAGAATTGTAGCTGTTGCGATCGAGTGATTTCGACCGCAACAGTTCATCGCCGGCATGGAAGAAGGGGATGCCTTGAGCCAGGGCGGTGAGCGAAAGACCCAGTTGCGCCATCCGTGCCCGTTCGCTAATCGGCGTACTGGCCGCCGCTTTCAGTTGCACGGCGTCAAAGAGAGTCTCGTTATCGTGCGCTGAAACATAGACAATCTGCTCTTGCGGATCGAGTGTGTAACCACCGGCAGCGCCACGGTATTTGATCTGCTCGCCCGGCACCAGCCGACCTTCGTAATTCACCATCCGGTAGGTTTTGAGATTGCCGGCCAACCCTAACTTGATCAAATCAGTCTCAGCCAGCAACTTGATTCGCTGCGCCTCAGGCGTACCCTGCGCAAAGTCGCTCGGATCGGTTGCCAATCCCGAAATAAAGCCCTGCAAGCGCGGATCATCGAACGGGCCGCCGCCGCGGGCCGCGTCGCGCAATCGGTCAGAGAAGGTGGCAATGCCGGTGCCGGCCATATTGAACTGCGTGGCGTTGATGCCGCGCGCATTGTTGGCAACCTCACCGAAATTCCAGCCTTCACCGTAAATAATGATCGACTTGCCATCAACGCCATCACGTTCCAGGGTCAACGCATCGAGCGCCTGGCGGACTGCCAGCATGTTGTCCTTCATGTGATGGCCCATCAGGTCGAAGCGAAATCCATCCACTCTGTAGTGCTTCGCCCACAGCACGACCGAGTCGATCATCAATTTTTCCATCATCCGGTGCTCGGTAGCAGTATTGGCGCAGCAGGTTGAGGTGGTCACATTACCTTCACCGTCGAGCCGGTGATAATAGCCGGGCACAATCCGGTCGAGCACCGAGCGCGGATTCTGACCGCTGGCATTCGTATGGTTGTAGACGACATCCATCACAACGCGCAGACCGATCTGATTCAACGCCTGCACCATTTCACGGAATTCCAGCGTGCGTTGCGGGCCATCGGGATTGGTGCTGTAGCTCCCTTCCGGCACAGAGTAGTGGTAGGGATCGTACCCCCAATTGAAGCCATCGAGATCGCGGATCGGCTCGATCAACGCCTGCTGTTCGGGTGAATCGGGCGGCAACGCGCGCAACTGATCGTAAGGCAGTGGTTCCTGCCGCTCGCGGATCTCTTCAATCGTTGCAATATCAAATACCGGCAACAGATGGACATGCGTCACACCGGCCTCGGCCAGCTCGGCCAGATGACGCATCCCTGCGCTGTCACGCGCGGTAAAGGCGCGGAACGTACCGCGCAGATCGGCGGGCACCGTTTCATCGAGAATGCTGAAATCACGCACGTGCAATTCGTAGAGCACTACATCTTCCGGCGCGGCCAGCGGCGGCTTTTGCAGCGTATCCCACCCTGGCGGCTGCAAAGCCGGATCGTTCAGATCAATAATCTGGCTGCGGGCACTATTGGCGCTCAGCGCAATTGAATAAGGGTCGGTAACCAGATTCGACACCACCCGGCCCACAGCGGGCACATAGACATCAACCTCAAACAGATAGTACTGACCGATCCAGCTCGCTTCGCCCCGAATACTCCAGACTCCGGTAGCCGAGTCGAGCGTCATTGGCAACACAATTGCACTCGTTTCCGGATTGGAATCGACGAAGCGATGCAAGCGCACCTGCCGCGCCGTTGGCGCCCATACTCTAATGACCGGCAGGCCGTCTTCAATCGCCACCCCGAGGGGGCCATCGTAGGGGAAGAGCGCATCGAGTGCACCGGGAATCTGTACCCGCGTGGCATCGAGTGGCTGACCATTCTCATCATACATCGCGACCACGAGCTGACCGCGGGTCAGACCGATCAGGCGGGCGCGATCGAGTGGTGGCAACTTGAAGGCACTAAACCCGGCCAGATGCGGGAATTTGGCTAACGCCGGGCCGGGGCCGGCAGGGGTAAACGTGAGATCGATCCGACGACCACCGGAAACTCCTTCCGGTGTAAGCCTGATCTCACCGGCGGGATCGCTAAACAGCGCATAACGGTAACGCGGTGAACCGATCACATTCCAGACAATCGTATCAGCATCAACCCAATAAGCGCGGGCGCGTGAAATATCGCCTTTGGGCGCGCCGGCGGTTGAAATCGTCACTTCGCCACTCCTTGCGTTGTAGCCGATGTATACCTCACCGCCCTCCGCGACCTCGATCACAAACGGCGATCCGTTTGGCCCACCCTCGCCGATAGCGCCATCGAGTGTCTCACCGATTGCCAGTCGCAACCGGTATTCCCCGGCGGGAATACGGTTGGTAGTGAAGGTATACAGGCCATCGCCATCAGGGTCTTGCAACCATGATCCGAGACACGTCGGATCATCGGCAACAGCGCAGCCGAGGGCAGGCTGAAAATCACCCACGGCCACGATGAGCGGTGTATTGATACTATCCGTCACCCAATGCGTCTTGTGGTCGTAGACAAAGCGCACCGTGGCGGGCGCAGGCACCTGCAACGGAATGTTTGGCCCGTCACGACGGGCATTGAGGCCATAATTCTCTGCCCAACTATCATTCAATGCGACCTTATACTCGTAATACCCCGACGGCAACTCAAAACGCGCGCTCCAGACATCAACTGTCGGGTCATAGGTCAGATACGTTACGCTACACGACGGTTGCCAATCACCCGGGCAACCCAGCACACTCTGGATGGTACCAGGAATGGTGACCGTTTTTGGATCGGGCGTCGTTTGCGCTGCGGTTGGCAAGGCAGCTAACGGCCAGCAGAATAAGAGCGCCATCACCAACACTGTTGACGCGCGGCGGTACCAGGCACGGGTCAGCATCATCTTCACCTCTGAATAGTTGGCAGCGAAACTATTTGCGCGTAGTATAGCAGGAGACCCGGAGAAAAGGCAAACGTCAACTGGCCGGGCGCAAGTGGGAACGATCCGGTAGTCAGAACTCAAAGTCTGGATCGAGGCATGGATAACCAGCGTCAGGCTACAGGCAGGAACGATCCGAGAGTCAGAACCGTCAAGCGCGAATGGCAGTGGCAGGCGAAGCTGAAATAAGGCGTGACATCGAATGGCGCGAGCGCAGAATCTTTGGTAACAAGCGCAGCTTAGGGGCAGGCATGATTGCAACTACAACCCGGCGCGCCCCGAAATCTGCCGATACTATCACTCGATGCTACCGATCCAGGCCTGAAAATCGGCATCAATCGCGCGCGAGAAACCGGTAATCATATGGTTCATTTTATATTCCATTGAGCGCTCGCCAATCGATTGCAACACATGGCCAGGCATAAACCAGAGCACTTTTGGCACCGGAATCGTCATCGCCAGCTCGACGGTATACTCGACATCGGTACCGTGGGCATGGGGGTAGAAGACTGCTTCGGCGAAAAGCTGTCCAGGAAAGACAAAGCCGGTCAGATCGATAGGAGGCCCATCATCAACCGGCACGATACGGATCGCCCGGTGAGGCTCGAAGATGGCGGCAATATCGAAGTAACCGGCCATCGCATGACCATGGCCATCAGTTGCTCCGACCACCAGCCGATACCGGTTGGGAGCGTAAGCGAACACTTCGATCACGTCTGGCAGCAGACTGAACACTGCCGGAATGTCACAAAAATACTCGTAGGCGAGATCGAGTGGACTGTTGAAGCGGAAGAGGTGAACGGCAGCGCCATGTAGATCAACGGCGCGACGTTGATCATCTCTGACAGCGGAAGATGGGTAGGGCGCCGACATAGACGCTCCTCGGCGCAACTCCGGAAACGGAGAGCGCGAATTTCATATATGACATCAATCACGGCCAGTATAGCATCTCTCCTGGCTTTACGCAAGCAACATCAGGATTGACGTTTTGCTTTTTGCGTAATAGAATGAACAACAGGACCGCGATCACAACGCCGCTGCCGATTCGGCTGCGGGAAGGAGCGACCAATGGCTGTCAAAGAGAGCGACGGCATCTTCAGCATGATGTTCCGCGAAGTCGGCCTCTTCTGGGAACAGGTATGGAAGTGGACTGAAGAGCAGACCAAAGCTGATCGCGAGCAAGAGAAGATTGATCAGCAGCGACGATTGGCCGAAGCACAGGCGCGCCTGCTCGAACAGATTCGTCTGGCGAAAGAGGCCGGCCTGGATGTCGATCGCATCATGGCCGCAATGCAACAAGAGCTGAAAAAATAGTTACGGACATAACCCGATTCGGTTCGAGCATGCCGCTGCAACCGTCTTGTCAGGGTAGTCAGATCCCGCTCTCTGTGAGAGCGGGATCTTGTATCATGTAATATATACCCTCACTCACACTGCGCCGCGCGATATTCGCGTATCTCGGCTATAATAGCGAAAGGGATCAGCGCCGCGCGCTGACAATGAGTGTTTATAACCAGCCCGAGGAAGTGGCATGCCAAAAGACGTTATTACTCAACGTAGCGTTGACTATAACCAGTGGTACCTTGATATTGTACGCGAAGCCGATCTTGCCGAAGTCGCCGAAGTGGTGCGCGGCTGTATCGTCGTGAAGGCGCACGGGTGGGCGATCTGGGAATTGATGCAGCGCGCGCTAGACGAACGGATCAAGGCCACTGGCCATGCCAACGTGCAGTTCCCGCTGCTTATTCCCAAGAGCTTTATTATGAAAGAGGCGCAGCACGTTGAGGGATTCGCGCCTGAAGTAGCCGAAGTGACCCGCGCAGGTGGCGAAGAACTGGCCGAACCATACGTCATCCGTCCCACTAGCGAGACGATTATCGGCTACTTCTACAGCAAGTGGATCCGCTCGTACCGCGATCTGCCGTTGCTCTACAACCAGTGGGCCAACGTTATGCGCTGGGAAATGCGCACCCGCCCCTTCCTGCGCACTGCCGAATTCTGGTGGCAAGAGGGTCATACCGCGCACGCCACCGAAGCTGAAGCCGAAGAAGAGACACTCCGCATTCTGCACGAGGTCTACGCCGACTTTGTTGAAAAGGAGATGGCGGTTCCCGTCATTCGCGGTCTCAAAACCGAAAAAGAGAAGTTTCCCGGCGCGCTCCGCTCGTACTGCATCGAGGCAATGATGCAAGACGGGCGCGCCTTGCAAGCCGGCACTTCGCATAACCTTGGGCAAAACTTCGCCCGCGCCTTCGATATTACCTTTACCGACCAGAATAATACCATCCAGTACGCCTGGACAACGAGCTGGGGCGTGAGCACCCGGCTGATCGGCGCGTTGATTATGACCCATTCCGACGATGAAGGGCTGGTATTGCCACCGCGTCTCGCTCCTATTCAGGTCGTAGTGGTACCAATTTACAAAAACGATGAAGAGCGGAGCGCAGTAATGGCCGCTGTCACCCGCATGACTGCCGAATGGAAAGGGCGACTGCGCTTTAAAGTTGATGACCGCGATAACTACAGCCCTGGCTACAAATTCAACGAGTGGGAACTGAAGGGAGTGCCAGTGCGGATCGAGATCGGGCCGAAAGATGTCGCTAAAGAGACAGTCGCCCTCGCTCGCCGCGATCTGCCCGGCAAAACCGGCAAGAGTTTTGTTCCCCAAGCCGGTCTGACCGAACGTATCGAAGCGCTCCTGAGCGAAATGCAAACTGCGCTCTTCCAGCGCGCGCTCGCCTTCCGCGAAGCCCATACTGCCGATGTGACCACGTATGAAGAACTAAAAGCTCAGGTCGAACGCGGCTTTGCCCGCGCCTTCTGGGCTGGCGATACCGCCGACGAGAAGCGTATCCAGGAAGAGACCCGCGCGACAATTCGCTGCATTCCACTCGAGCAGCCCGGCATAACCGGTCGCTGTGTCTACACCGGTCGCGAAACCGATCGGCAGGTAATCTTCGCTCGCGCATACTGAATCAAGATCGCCGAGGAGCGCTATGAGTGCCACACTGCTAGAACTGGCCGGCTTTATTCGCGAACGTCTCCCGCGAGAGAGTGAGCGATTATGCCGAACACTTCAAGAAACCAGCAGCGGCTATGCCGCGATCCCGGCTGATGAATTGCGCCCTGCCCTCCAGCGCTCAGTCGAAACTATCTGCGCGCTCTTCGGCGATCAGGACAGCAAGCCAGTGCAGGCCTGGGCGCCGCAAATTGGCGAACGCCGCGCCCGCATGGGGCTATCGCTCGATGACATGATGACCGTCGTCTCGGTTATCCGTGAATTCTGCTGGCAAGAACTCGATACCTTTGGCAATGAACGCCTGACGATCAACGATGTGCGGATGTTTGAAGATGCGATCAACGAATTTAACCGCTTGCTCCTGCTCGGATACAGTCAGGCGATGATTTCGCTCCAGCAAGAGCTGCGCGATCAGGCGGAACAGATCGAAGCCCAACAACAGACCATCCGCGAGCTGAGCACGCCTATTTTGCCGCTCTACGAAGGCATTCTGGTCTTGCCCCTGGTCGGCGCGATCGATAGCTTCCGCGCCGGTCAGATTATGGAACGGCTGCTCACCGCGATTGCCGAACGTCAGTCAGACATCGTGATCATCGACATTACCGGCGTGCCGGTGATCGATACCGCCGTCGCCAACTACCTGCTGCAAACGGCGCGCGCCGCCCAACTGATCGGCGCCCAGGTCATTCTGGTCGGGATCGGCCCGGAAATTGCTCAGACTATCGTCCAGCTTGGCGTTGACCTGAGCGGTATTGCGATTGGCGCCAATCTGCAAGCCGGGATTGAGCTAGCGTTGAGTCGGCTAGGATTTGCGATTCGCTGATTGAATGAGCGGTGTGAGCTATGGACAACGTATTAGCCGAGATCGCCGCCTTTGCCGAAACCAAACTGACGACTGCTGCCGAAGTTTTCACCGACCGTCTGCGCGCTCAACAACCAAACTATGCCAGCATGGATCGCGCTGCGCTGTTGCAGGCGATCACGACCTCACTTAAGACGTTAGCTATTGCCATGAGCACCGGCAATACCGGCCCATTCCTTGCTCACGCCAAAGCTGTTGGCGAGGCGCGCGCAGCAAGTGGGTTTATTGCCGCAGACATGTTTACGGCTCTCAACGGGCTACGGCATACGGCCTGGGAACTGATCAATTCCTTTGACCGCGACCGCCAGATTGTACAGGTATGGCACGTTCGCCAAGTAGAAGACCTGTTGCAAGAGTTTGGGCGAACATTGTTGATCAGCTTCAGCAACACCTATCGCAATCTGCAAGAGCAGATCTCCCAACAGGCCAGGCAAATTGAATCCCAACAACAGACCATCCGCGAGCTGAGCACGCCCATTTTGCCGCTTTACGAAGGCATTCTGGTCTTGCCCCTGGTCGGCGCAATCGATAGCTTCCGCGCCGGCCAGATTATGGAACGGCTGCTCACCGCGATTGCCGAACGTCAGTCAGACATCGTGATCATCGATATTACCGGCGTGCCGGTCATCGATACCGCCATCGCCAACTACCTGCTGCAAACGGCGCGCGCCGCCCAACTGATCGGCGCCCAGGTCATTCTGGTCGGGATTGGCCCGGAAATTGCCCAGACTATCGTCCAGCTTGGCGTCGATTTAAGCAAGATTACCATTGGCGCCAATCTGCAAAACGGGATTGAGCTGGCTCTCCACCGCATTGGGCCGGCCATCCAACCGGTCAGAGCCATTCGGGATCAACCCGGTTCGCGCCTTATGGCCGACATAGTGAGGCAACCAAGGATCATCTGGAACTGATTTGGGAATCGAGGGGGATTGAATAGTTGGCGCGCTGTTCGACCAGCACAGCTCTGATTGTCGGACAGCGCAGAGCGTCGAGTGGAGGGAGTGCCTGAAACAATCGGCATTTCCCATCCTGGTCAGATCACCGCTTGCGCTACCTGCGCTATCCCCGAACAGAGTATGCTTAATTCAAAGAAAACCGCATTAGGGGGCAGTAAGTTTTTGTGTTACAAAACGAGTTTCATAACAACTGTTTGCCACTATCAGACCGGCTCAACGCATAAACTACCTGCTCGAGAATGGCAAGTCAATACACATTAGCAGTATAATGTATCAAGGCCCAATTGCTGCCTGATGGCAAACCATACCTTGCAAAGGTTGCAAGCAGACGCTGACAGTTGCCGGGACGCAACACAAACATTGCCTGATAATCTGTTTCAGCGACAGGGAGGTCGCGTGACCAACGTTTTTACTGCGCTCCAGGATTTTCTCTTCAGCCGTCGTGAGTGGATGCTGGCTGAGCTGGCTCATCGCGCGCGGCAGCAAAGCCAGGGCTATGCTGCGTTTAATCAGGAAGACCTGCTGGCTACGATGAACACGACCATTGAGGTTCTGGCTGAAGCGATTGGCACTCAGGATCAACTGCCATTTATTGCCTATGCTGAAGCGCTAGGCGAGATGCGCGCCCTCGAAGGGTTTACTCTGACCGATGTACTGATTGCGATCAATAACTTTCGTTCCCTTACCTGGGAGGTGTTTGAGGCATTTGTCGCCGAACAGCCTGATTGCACAATCAAGCATGCGCGGATTGTCGAAGATTTGCTTGAACAATTCAAGCGGGCGATGATAACAAGCTTCAACCTTACCTATCTCCAGTTACACCACCAGTTGCGCGATCAGGCCGAGCAGCTCTCAGCCCAACAACAGACCATCCGCGAGCTGAGCACGCCCATTTTGCCGCTTTACGAAGGCATTCTGGTCTTGCCCCTGGTCGGCGCGATCGATAGCTTCCGCGCCGGCCAGATTATGGAACGGCTGCTCACGGCAATTGCCGAACGTCAGTCAGACATTGTGATCATCGACATTACCGGCGTGCCGGTGATCGATACCGCCGTCGCCAACTACCTGCTGCAAACGGCGCGCGCCGCCCAACTGATCGGCGCGCAGGTCATTCTGGTCGGGATCGGCCCGGAAATTGCCCAGACTATTGTTCAGCTCGGCGTCGACCTGGGCCGGCTTACCGTTGGCGCCAATTTGCAAAACGGGATTGAGCTGGCCTTCCGTCGGCTCGGGAAGCTGATTGTTCGGCAATAATGCACGGTTTTCGCACCGCTTCTGCCCAACATCAGGTTTGTGCCGCTCGTTGCAATCGTAACCGGGCTATGCTAGAATAATCCACGTCTGGAGCAGGGATTTTCACCACTACCAGCGCCCCGCGCAATCCCATCAATCTGCGCGCTGCGCCGGCACACATTGGGTCGTGCATTCATGCAACGAAGGAGTTGGGATCATGCAGGATCTGAAAGCCGTCCAAAGTCTTGCGGTCTGGGCCGTACTCGTCGTATCGCTCCTCGGTATCGGATACGCCTTCTTCATTCGGAGCCAGATTCTCGCTCAAGATACGGGCACACCCAAGATGCGTGAGGTCTGGGGTTTTATCAAGACCGGTGCAAACGCCTATCTTAGCCAACAGTTCCGCACCATCTCAATCTTGATCGTGATTTTGACCTTTGTCCTGGCGGCAAGTGTGTTCATAATCCCACCCACAACAGAGGCTGTCGAACGGTTTGGCAGTGAAGAGGCAGCGACACTCTGGGTTGCAATTGGACGCGCCGTTGCCTTCCTGATGGGATCGCTTTTCAGCTACGCGGTTGGCTTCGTGGGCATGAATGTGGCGGTCGAAGGTAACGTGCGAGTGGCAGCAGCCTCGCGCAAGGGGTATAATCCGGCGCTGCAAGTGGCGTACAAATCCGGTTCGGTGACCGGTATGTTGACCGTCGGTCTCGGTCTGCTGGGCGGCACGTTGATCTTCATGGTCTTCGGTATTGCTGCTCCTGATGCCCTGCTCGGCTTCGGCTTTGGCGGTTCCTTGATCGCGCTCTTCATGCGTGTAGGCGGCGGTATCTACACCAAAGCGGCTGATGTGGGCGCCGACCTGGTGGGTAAAGTTGAGGCAGGCATTCCCGAAGACGATCCACGTAACGCGGCGGTGATCGCCGATCTCGTCGGTGACAATGTAGGTGACTGCGCCGGTATGGCTGCCGACGTTTTCGAGAGTTTCGAAGTCACTCTGGTATCGGCGATGATCCTCGGTATCGTGCTGGGTGATGCAGTGGTCGGTACCATCGGCGACGGCCAGTACGATCTGCGCTTTATCATCTTCCCGCTGGTACTGCGCGCCATCGGTGTCGTTGCCTCGGTAATCGGCAATCTGTTCGTCACCACCGACGAACGCAAGCGCAACGCGATGGCGGCAATGAATCGCGGCTTCTACATCGCTGCTGGCCTGGCAATTCTGGCCAGCGCCGCCGCGACGCCGGTCTTCATGGTCGATGCCGCTGGCAACGTTGACTGGCGACCCTTCTTTGCCACCCTGTCAGGTGTGGTGCTGGCGCTGGCCCTCGATAAACTGACTGAATACTTCACCAGCACCCATTTCAGTCCGGTGAAAGAGACCTCCCGGTCGTCACAAACCGGCTCGGCGACTAACATCCTCTCCGGTCTGGCCCTTGGCATGGAGAGCAGCGTATGGGCGATCCTGGTCATCTCGGCGTCGGTCTTCACTTCGGTGTTGATCTATGCTGGTGAGCCAGCCGCAACCCAGTTTACCTCCATCCTCTACGGCGTCTCGCTCACCGGTATCGGTATGCTGTTGTTGACCGGTAACACCATTTCGATGGACAGCTTCGGCCCCATTTCCGATAACGCCAACGGTATCGGTGAGATGGCCGGTCTTGATAAGAATGCCCGCAACGTCATGGACGACCTCGATGCAGTGGGCAATACGACCAAAGCTGTTACCAAGGGAATTGCCATCGGTTCGGCGGTGATTGCTGCGGTGGCGCTCTATGGCTCGTACTTCACCGATGTTAATAAGGTGCTAAAGCAGATGATGGATCAGGGCGCCCAGGGGATCGAGCTGCTCTCATCGATCAATGTGGCTGCGCCGACTGTGTTTATCGGGTTACTGATCGGTGGCGCGGTACCCTTCCTCTTCTCAGCGCTGACCATCCGCGCCGTGTCGCGCGCGGCGGCGCAAATCGTCAATGAGGTGCGCCGGCAGTTCCGCATTCCCGGCCTGATGGAAGGCAAGGTATTGCCTGATTACGCGCGCGCCGTGCAGATTTCAACCACAGCGGCGCAAAAAGAGCTGATCAGCCTCGGCCTGATCGCCGTGCTGGTGCCCATTCTCGTCGGCTTTACACTCGGCGTTGAGGCGCTCGGTGGCTTCCTGGCCGGCATCATCCTCACCGGCCAGTTGATGGCAGTCTTCCAGGCTAATGCTGGTGGCGCGTGGGACAACGCCAAGAAGTATATTGAAGAGGGACACTTCGGCGGTAAGCACAGCGAACCACACAAAGCTGCAGTTGTCGGCGATACGGTTGGCGACCCGTTGAAGGACACCTCTGGCCCCGCGCTTAACCCGATGATCAAGGTGATCAACCTGGTGGCGCTGATCATCGCGCCGATTATCGTCACCATCGAACCGGGCAACCCCGGCGTGATTGTCGCAATGGTGATCTGTCTGGTTGCGTTGGTCTGGGCAATCTGGCAGAGCAAACGCGAAAGCGAGTCGCTGAAAGAGGTTGCTCAGGCGCCGGCATCGGCTGATTAGCGCGAACAGCGACAGCGCAACCAAACGCACTACACGATTATAAGATATGCGCGTAAGGGTGGGAAGCAGAACCCGCCCTTATGCGTTTTTCCTTCACACTTCATCTCTGCTGCTGTGCCACTCTCCCGTTGCTGCTATCAACACGTTAACGTCCGGTAATCAACTCTTTTCGCCAAAACAATTGCCAGTGAATTAGTATCAATATAGCGTCCGCTCATCAGTCAGGGAGATGTTCAATGACGACACCCGCGACGAATACCGATGTTGACCGGAGCGCGCGCGTCGCTGGCGACAACCGGCGCAAGATCCTCGAAGCCACGATGAAGCGCTTCCAGTATCAGGGCGATGCGCTGATCGAAGTTCTGCACAAAGCGCAGGAACTGTACGGTTTCCTCTCGCCGGAATTGCTCAGTGAAGTGGCGCAACGGCTGCGCTTACCGCCGAGCCGGGTCTACGGCGTTGCCACGTTCTACCACTTCTTCTCGCTCGCTCCCCAGGGTGAACATACCTGTACTATCTGTTTGGGAACGGCGTGTTATGTGCGCGGCGCTTCGCTCTTGCTCCACGAACTTGAAGCGTTGAGTGGCGTCAAAGCGGGTCATACCAGCGCTGATGGCCGTTTCTCACTGCTGACCGCTCGCTGCCTCGGCGCATGTGGTATTGCGCCGGCAGCAGTGCTCGATGGCGAGGTTATTGGCCATGCCGACCGCTCCGATCTCACAGCGCGCATTCGAGCGCTGCTCGGTCATGAGGAGTAGCGTATGGAACTCCACGAACTTGA
>Ga0209721_1000291_pt1 | contig 48480 bp, 35 predicted proteins | sample TshhotsprinmetaG_FD_184139 | JGI IMG/M metagenome (GOLD analysis project Ga0209721, IMG submission 184139) | Hot spring microbial communities from South Africa to study Microbial Dark Matter (Phase II) - Tshipise hot spring metaG (SPAdes)... | ecosystem: Environmental > Aquatic > Thermal springs...
TGACGCAGGCAGTGGCGCAACACGCGCCGCAGGTGGTCGATCCCGAAGCGGAAGCGCAGGCGCAGGCGCGCGCGGTTGGGTTTATGACCTGGCCGCAGCCGGTGGCGCGGTGAGGGGTTGGCGTGACGTGATTAAACAGCTTATAGTAGTTCGATACAGACGAGCAGATACCGATGAATATACCGTTTACGAAACTGATCAGATTTGGTTTGCGCCCGCTTGATCCACTAATTGCCTTGCGGCAGACAGTAGCGCGGCTGCGCGAGGAAGGGGTTTATTATACTCGCCGTCAACTTTATTATGAGGTTTGCCTGACTATTGCGCAGCCTGAGACAGCGGTGACAGCAATCAGTCAAACGGTGGCGCTGCTCATTACTGAACTGGCATTTGCAGCGCGTCGTCCTCGCCCCTTCTGGTCAGGCATTGCGCGTACCGCCGCGTTGATCGGCGCGCCACCGCTGGCATGGCGGTTGCCATTCACGATCACGCCACCGCTAGACGAGACGGCATTCAACGAGGCGTTGACTGCGTACAAGGCGCGGTTTGGGCAGCCAGATCTGCTACTCGCTGATGAACCGCCACCATCGGTTGTCACTACCCGTGAGCCAGATCTGTACGACTATGGCGTGCCATTCGTCATTATCTGTCAGGACATAACCATCGCGCGGATGTTGCGCGCCAATGCGCTGCATATGGAGATGGGTTGCGCTATTTTGGGGCTGCCTGAAGCGTCGCCCTTTCCCGACGGCTTGCTTAGCATGTTGATGCTCACGCCGGCGCCATATGCGCTCCTGTTGCACGACGCAAGCTTTGCCGGATTGCGCTTCGCTAACGAGGCGCGCGATGCGCTCGATCTCCCACCGACAATTCAGGTGCGCTCGCTGGGCTTGCGTCCAGGTGATGCGTTGCGCCAGCATCTGTTTACCACCGGTAACGCTCTTCCGCCATCCGAAGCATTAGCTACAATGAACTTAGGACTCATCGAGCGGCAGTGGTTAACCGCCGGTTACTCGGCTGAGGTTGCCGCAATTCGACCACTGAAGCTGCTTCGCATACTGCGCCAATCGGCCCCCTCACTTCGCCGTTCCTCACGCTGGTTTACCAATCTGCGGCGGTGGAACGGATCTGGGTATATGAGTTGGCCCGATCGGTAGCCAACAGAGATTACCGCGATTTCATGCAGGTTTTCCAGATCTTCAGGAGGCGCTCGTGGAACCAATGGTGATAACCTATCAGGATCAGTTGCTCTCTGATGGTAGCGTTCGACGCACCTTTAGCAATGGTCAATATGAATGGCGGCGACGCTTGCCCGACGGTCGGGTGGAATGGAGCGATAGTCAGGGCAATTCCGGCACCGATGAATTGCTCGGCGACGGTATTATTAAGCGCACCTTTCGAAATGGCAAAGTGATCTACGCGCGCGAGCAGGGGTATGGTCGCACGCTCTGGTATGGTGGCAGAGTCATGACTGTCAACCAGAGTTCTTTCGATGGGCGGGTGGGCGCTATCTTGATGGCAATGGGCGCCGGCTTCTTGCTTGGAACGCTGGTGCCACCGCCAGATTTCTTGAGCCCTGAAGAAGAGGAGATGCTACGCCAAAAGCTGGCTCAGCAGGAACAGACAACATCCAGTAGTGGTAGTAGTGGCGATATGATAGATTTCGGATGATCCCTTTTGTGCGGTAGAACAATGATAGCAATGAAATCGATCCAGGAGACGCAGGATGACCAGTTCCCTTCACGCAGTGGCAACTACCAACCATCTGACACGTCGCGTGACGGCGCTTGACTCTGAGCCGGTCTTATCGAGCGTCCGCGCAGAATTGCCGACGTTACTTGAGCATCACTTCGTCGTCGGTCACCTGATCGCAATTGGCGCTGTGACGCTCTTTAATCGCACTGCGATAGCGCAGACGCTCCAACGCGATGGAGTTGCGCTGACCGACAATTGCGCCGACGGCGAGATCCTTCTCCATCTCTACGCCAGATACGGTGCTCGCGGCTTTGCGCTGGCCGATGGGATGTTTGTGCTGGCAATCCTTGATCGCGACGAGATGGTGCTGGCGCGCGACCATGCCGGAACGCGCGCGCTGTTCTACACCTGGATCGACAACCGGTGGCTGGCTTCGCGTTCGCTCCGCGCCTTGCGCCGCCAGCGTGACCGAAATGCGCGACTTGACCTCAACGCCATGCGGGCCTTCCTGACTTTTGCGTATCTCCCCGGCGATGAAACGCTGATTGAAGGGGTGTATAAAGTGCTGCCGGGACGTTGCCTGCGCTTGCGCAACGATGGCAGTTGTCAGGAAGAGATCTTCTGGGAACCGCGTGAGGAGCAGTGGGATGAATACACTCCGGCTGAAACCTACGCGCAACGCCTGCGTCACTTGCTGGAAGAGGCGGTCAGAGTGCGGCTGCCTGCCGACCAGGACGTTGGCGTCTTTCTGTCCGGCGGGATCGATAGCAGTCTGGTGACAGCGCTGGCGACGCGGCTGCATCACCGAACTGTGCGCACCTACTCGATCAATTTCGGCCACCATTTGCCAAATGAGCTGGCCTACTCTGGATTGGTTGCGACCCATTGCCGTACCGAACACACAATTCTTACCTTTGATGGTCAGCAAATCGCCGATCATCTGGCAGAAACAGTGGCGCTGCTTGATTGTCCAGTGGGCGATCCACTGACTACGCCAAACCTGTTGCTATCACGCGCTGCTGCCCGCGACGGCCTGACTGTGATCCTGAACGGCGAAGGGGGCGATCCGGTCTTTGGCGGCCCTAAAAACCTGCCGATGATAGTCTTTGAACTGCATCGCGATGATCCGACTCCGGCGGCGCGCGCGCGAGCGTACCTGCTATCGTACCGAAAGTGTTACGACCAGCTTGAACGGTTGTTGTCTGCCGATGTCTACGACGCCTTGCGCGCCGCTCCGTCACTGGAACGGCACGTGCAGCCATACCTTGAGGCGCCACAGATGTCGTCGTTCCTTAATCGACTGTTGTATACCAACATCCGCACTAAGGGCGCGCATCACATTTTGCCCAAAGTTGAGCGTCTCACGACGGCATGCGGCCTCGAAGGTCGGTCGCCGCTCTTTGCGCCATCGCTGATCGACGCGGCATTTGCCATTCCTCCAAGGTTAAAGTTGCGCGGCCTGGACGAGAAATGGATTCTGAAACAGGCAGTGCGTGACCTTCTGCCAATCCCCATTCTTACCCGTCCCAAAAGCGGCATGATGGTGCCGGTACAGCACTGGCTGCAAGGCCCCCTGCGCGACCTGGCGAATGATCTGTTGTTCGGGCCGCGAGCGCGCGCTCGCGGTCTCTTCCGTGAAGCGACCGCGCGCAGTTGGATCCAGGGTCAGGGCATGGTCTGGCGCCGTCACGGTCAATCGATCTGGTTGTTGATCACGCTGGAGTTGTGGTTGCGCGCTTATGATCTCTGATATTCCCCTGATCGCGCGGCATCCAGACAGCGTTAGCGATGAATTGCTCGGCAAGTTCACGGCTAACCGGCTTATTTACGGTTTTGGCGAAACCTATGCTTCATTGATTACGCCATCTTCATGCATTCTTGACCGCGCGACACTTGCGGCTATCACCGAAGATCTGATCGTTTTGCGCCGGTTCTACCGCGCCTGGAACGAGCTGTATCGCGCTGCGCTGGCCGGTGAGGAACCGCGCTGGATTGCCGATTGGTGTGAATACGGTCTGCCGCCAGAAGCAGTTCAGGCGCAACGGCTAACAGTTACAGCCGGACTGGAACCACGGTTTTGTCGGGTAGACTATATCTCGTTCAGTCCACGCCGCATCATTGCCGAAGTCCAGTGGAAAGCGGGCGGTTTAGGTCTCTTCTTCGGCATTCACGATGTTTGCGCATCGGTTGCGTCTACCTGCGGCGCATATGTCGGCAATCCGGTTGGCGGGTTTCGCGCGCTTGTCACCGGGTTGAGTGGGGATGAACCGGTGGTCGTTAACCCGGTGCGCGCAGTCTGGCTACAAGGCGAAAGCTACTTACGGCGAGCGCTCGAGCAGCAGGGTGTGCGGTACATCGTTTTCGACCGTCGCGACGGCGCGCGTCGGATCTTCGAACGAAACGGCGCGCTGGTTGTCGCTGAAGGTGGACGACTGTGGCAAGTCGATGTGTTGTACGGACAGGAACTATTGCCTGCGATCGCGCCGGATCTGCTCGCGCGCCTGGCCAGGATGGCAATCGATGGCCGAGTCTGGGCTGAAACGCCGCTCAATTACATCTACCGGCAAAAATGGGGAATGGCTCTGCCGTTTATGACCAACTATGCGCGCCTGTTCGACGACCGACTGCGCGAACTGTTGGGCGCAGTTGCGCTGTTGCGTCAAGAGGCGGTTGATCTCACGCCGTTGCTTGACCACGCGCCTCCGCCGGTAGCGCAACAATTGAGTGCAGTCAGAACAATCGATGACCTGGCGGAATTGTCCACAGCGGCAAGACGGTTACTGGTATTGAAATGTGGCGCTGGTAACGGCGCTTACTACAGTCAGGGACGCGGAGTCTTGCGCATCAATGGATCGCATCGGGCAGCGCAGAAAACGATCGCCTTCGTCAAAGAGCGCCTGGCGCAAGGTGAGCCATGGATTGTTCAGCGCTATATTGACACAGTGTATTTCATCGATGTCTGTCCACCCTGGGACACCCATACCCTGCATCGACTCAACGCCCATGCCCGTTTCATGGTGTACGCCACCTTCGACAGTGCCGGGTCGCCGCGCATAATCGGCGGTTTGGGCAATTTCAGCCATTACTGGAAGGTCAGCGGACGATCAGCCCACTACGATACACACGGGCAACTCATCGGGGCAGCCTTCAACGATCTCAGGTTTGCTCGCGAATGCTACCCAGAAAGTCCCATCTCCTGGCATTCGCAATGAGGCAAACGACTCGCGCTGGCAAAATGGGTTGAATCTTTTGGATCTAGGCATACGCCGTTCAGGTCTGCTACGATAAATATTATCAGAATGACCTGTTACACTATAAGGAAAGCGCTGTGCAAATCGATCTGGAAGCCTGGATTGCCCAACATGCCCGTAATGCTCGGCTCAATTGGCGTCAGTTGCGAGCGCGTATCGGTCGAGAAGAGGGGGCGCTAGTATGGGTTTGGTGCTTGCGTCTGAGCGGCCTGATCTTCCTGATCTTCTGGGCATGGCGCAAATCTGATGAGTTGCCGGGCTGGCAACTGATAATTGGCTGGTTAGCTATCGTTTTGATGGCATTATTCCTGATAATCACTGCTATTTGGGGCATCCGCCGGCCATCTCATCTTCGCAATCACAACGTCAAGCTGGGACAGAACCTTTTTGAAATCTTACTCCTTAGCATTGCTATCGTCCAGTTCAATAGTGCGTATAACGTCCTGTGGATGCTCTACATGGTGCCGATGGTCAGCGCGCTGCGCTTCCTTAATCCCCCATATGACGCCATCGTGATCAGCGCAGCCATTATTGCCGCAATAGTGACGGGTGCAACCCTTTCGATTGAGCTTATTGGTCTCAGCATTCCATTTGCGACGACCGTCTTTGGCTTTCTACTGCTCTTTGTGATGCGTCGCACCTCGCTCAACCCCGACGCTTTTGCTGATCAGAAGGCTGAATTAGTCCAGATTCTCCAACAATACCAGAGCGGAATCTGCGTCATCGACAGTCAGCGTCACCTGGTCTTCGTCAATAGCGCGCTCCGCCAGCAATTTGGTCCCTGGACTATGGAACTCACCTGCTACGAGTATCTACGGTGTGACTCCGAGAACTGCGCCGCCTGTCAAAACCCCACATCGCAACCGCAGCGTATCACAACGATGCCTGCCGGTGGGCGCAAATTACAGTTTGATGTGGAGTCGCAGGCGATTGCCGACGGCTCGCAGATCTTGATGTTCTTCAATCGACCGCGAACGATCCGGATTGATCTCTATGAAGATTTACTGAACACGATCGTTGAAGGGAACGAACAGCGCTACGAGGAGGCGCTACGTCGTCTGCTCGATTCGGTGTGCGACGATTTCAATGCAGAGACGGCAGCGATTTTCTGGTTGCGCGATGGCCGGTTGAAGCGGGCTATCCATAGTGGCCCAACATTGGATTTTGACGAGTATTACGAGCCGGGGCAGGGAATCACCGGCCTTACCTTGCTGAGCGCCGGTGGGACAACCTTAGGGCGGACGATCGTGGTCAACAATCTTGATGAGTCGCCGGTTAGAGTGCAAAACCTTGCCGGGCATCCGCTTGCATTACCCAAGTATTTCGCAAACTACAAAAGAGCGTTACCAAGCCGACAGGTGCGGCATCTGCTCGCCGTGCCGCTCAACGGTCGTCGTGGTATTATCGGCGTCCTGCGCCTGGTCAACCGGTTAGAAGAACAAAACAAGCTGAGCGCGACCGGTTTTCAAAGCATCCATGAAGTTGATCTGAATCTGATTTGTGAGCGACTGGCGCATGCAATTGAGCACCGTGAGCTTCACCGGGAGCTGCAACGACAATTCGCAGAGATCCAGCGCTTTTATCAGATTTACCACGCCACCGCGCGCGGTCAGGAAGTGTTTGAAACGATTGTGGACGAGGCGCTGAAAGCATTTCCGGACGCGCGCAAATGTGAAATTCGTCGCCTTGACCGGAATACGCAAACCTTGTATTTGATTGCGGCTCGACATCGGCATGGTTTCGACTACGGCGCTCCGCCAAGCCCACTGGTTGGGATCAACGTCCGCGCCATTCGCGCGGGCGAGAATCAGTTTGTGCCTGACACCACTCAGGACCCTGATTTCGTACAACGTCCACGCCCAATCGGTGCGCTGATGGTTGCGCCGTTGATCGGCTTACCCGGCATTATCGGTATATTGACCGTCGATTATGCCGAACCGCGCGAATTTACCGCAGACGAGCGTCGTCGCTTTGAAGCGCTGGCGATCCATTCCCGTCTGGCGGCGGCTATGATCTGGCGCAAACAACAATCAGAGCGCCTTCGTGAACATATCCAACGGATCGGTGATCTCGGCGAGGGATTGAAAGATGTTTATCGCAATGTACTGGTTGCCTATCGTGATCTGATCGGTTACGATAGCGCCTCGATACAACTGCTGGAAGGAACCTCTTTACGCATTGTGGATTGCGATGGCTTTACCGATCACCTGGTTGCCACCTCCCTGACGTTCGACATCACCGATAAACGCTTTCCTCACGGATGGGTGGTGCGTGGACAGCAACCGTTGATTATTGATGATGTGCCATCTAAATATCCTGATTTCTATCATGAGATAGCAGATTACCAGCCCAAACCTGTCTCCAGCGTTCTCTATACCCCGTTGTCGTATCGCAATCGGATCATCGGTATTATTGCGCTTGAGAGCCACACTTCATCGTTTTACCGCAAAGATGATGTTGTGCTGAGCCTGCTGATCGCGAATGCAGCGGCATCGGCAATCGACAATGCGCGATTGGTCGCCCAACTGCAACTACAACAGGAACAGTTGCGTGAACTGCTAAAGAGCAGTACAGCACTGGTAGGATTGCAAGACGAGCGCAAATTGCTCGCTTCATATGCGCAATTGGGAGCGCGTCTCTTTAGCAGCGAACATTGCGCTATCTTCTTGCGCCACACTCCACTCACCGACTTTGAGCTAGCGGTCTCGTCTCTGTCTCGTGAATGCTTCGAAAACGAACGCTACCAACAGATTGCCAACACCATTGCCGAACGCAATGAGGTTATCCATCTCACCGGCACTGAATTGATGGAATTCTATGCCGCGCACCTGTTACAAGGCGATGAGTTAGACCATCTTCCCACTGCGCGGGGTCGCGCGCTACTGGCCGGCCCGATTCGCGATCATCGCCGGATGGTCGTCGGAGTCGTGATGCTCGAAAACCGCGCGGCGGAAGATGGCAGCGAGGAGTTTACCGATACCGATACCGAATTGCTCGCATTGTTCGCCGAACAGGTATGGCACGGTTGTGCTATCGTTAATCTTCGCCACGCCGCCCGCGAACAGTTGGGGCTTGATATACACGATCTGCTCAATTTCGTCCAGAGCACCATCATCTTTCCGCTGAATATGATGACCAAACAGCTCGAACGAGGCGAGCCGGCCACTTCCCTCACCCATCACCTGTTGCCGGCGAACCATGCCGCAAAATTTCTCTACCAGCAGTTGCAATGCATTCAAGACGACCTGCGCGGTCGCACCGATCTCAATCAACCCTTCACTCAGATGATAAAAGAGTATGTCAAATTGATCAAAGAATCCAGGCTGCCGAACGTTGACTTTCGCTTCGACCTCCCGCCACAGCCAGACTTGCCAACCAGCACCGCCTACGTTCTGTTCCGTATCTGTCAAGAGGCACTGGCGAATATCGCCAAACACGCCGGCCTTGATGCCAGGTCAGATGGCGTTGTCTGGATCAGGTGTCAGGCGAACGATGCCGGGTTTGTGCTCACCATTGAGGACAATGGCCATGGCATTTCAGAGGACGCAATCAATCTGCGCCGGCGGGGAGCATATGGATTAATGGCCATTCAACAATGGGCCGAACGGATTGGTGGACGCGCAACTGTGCAGCCACGCGCTGAGGGTGGAGTCGTTGTCCGGGTTACCGGTCAGATCAAGGAGGGACAGGAATGGGGGATCCTATCAGGCTGGTTATCGCCGATGACCTGACCTTCTATCGAGAAGGCCTGAAAAAGGTGTTGGCATACGTTCCAGGCGTGCAGCTTGTCGGCGAAGCAACAACCCCTCAGGAGGCAATCAGGCTGGCAAGTACCCTCCAACCGCACATTATCATGATGGATTTGTCGTGGTCTGGTGATAAATGGATAGGAGTGAATGCAATTGAGCAGATAAAACGCCAGGCGCCGCGGGTGGCAGTGATTGCCATGACAGCCTATCCTGAATTGGTCGAGCAGGCCTATCGTAAAGGGGCTGATTCGTCAGTCGCTAAAGAGACGTTTAACGATCCCGATCAGTTGGAACACCTGTTGCGATCGGTGATGCAGAAAGTACAGCAGGATTATACGCGCTACATCATTACCACGCCGCTGACTGAACGGGAAGAGCAGACGCTCAGATTGATGGCGCGCGGCCTCTCGATCAAAGAGATGATGCTTCAGATGGATTGTAGCTCCGGCACGATTAAGCGGTACGTCCAGAACATCTGCGAAAAACTGCAGGTTACCAATCGCGTTCACGCGATTGCCCGCGCCTATGATCTCGGCATCTTGAAGCAGGGGAGCAGTTTCTCTCCAGAATAGCGAGCGCACAATATACGATGAACACACTCAACGGTGCCATTGTTGGCGCCGTTTTTTGTTGTCAAGAAAAATGCTAGAAGTAATCGCTCTCTTGATATGAGTCATGATCCATTTGGCGATCATTATTATGCAAAGATGATTCATATGACAGATACTTTATCTAAGACTCTTACGTACACTACTAGTAACAACATCCTCTTCAACGACAACCGGTAAGCAACAGATAAGGAGGTATTTGCCGCAATACGTGTCATCGGCAGGCACACGACGGAAAACAGGCACTGGTCGCAGTTCACGTGAAAGAACCGACTACGCGCCACGTAACAGAGGAGGAGAACCATGGCAATTCTGCATCAGTATCCCCCGAACATCTTCCGTCGCCATCCGTCGCGGCGCCTGCCGCATTACGCAGCTCTGGCAGCTCTCTTTGGCGCATCTCTCGCCTTTGCATTTCAGGCAATGAAATCGCGCTACGAAGAGCTGGCTATTGGGTTAACGTTCGGCAGTATCCTTTGTCTGCTCGCGATCTTGCTTCTGGCCTGGCAAGAGAGCCGGTTTATGCTCATCATTACTCGCCACTCTCTCATCATCGACGAAGGTTTCCCTTTTGGCCCACGCTGTACCATTGAGCGGATCTATGTCAGACGGCACCGCTGTTTGCCCGGCATAGTGAGCTGGTTGACCGACAGCGGCACACTCGAGATCGAGTTTGGTGATGAAACTATCGTCTTAACCGGATTAACCCCGTTTCGCGCCCTGAGAGATGCTCTGGAGGTGTCGTGATGATGGCGATGGCGGGTGTCGGGATGGTCGGCAAGCGCTTTCAGATCGCGCGTCAACTACACCGAACTGCCCATAGCATCGTTGTTCTCGCCTACGACACGTGGGATGATCAGATGGTCGTGATCAAGTGGCTGGCTCCCACCAGGTTCAGCATGCCATTCACCCAGGCCATCCGCGCATTTCGCCGCGAGATCGAGATTGTGCGACGCCTGTCAGAGCTAGAACCCGATACCGCAGGATGGCGGCGATTTCCGCTTCTGATCACTACCGGTAGAGACCGTCTCGGGTACTATTATGTCCAGCGTTACCTGCCCGGGCAAACCCTGGCAGAAATTCTGGCCGCCGGTCGTCCTGACGACGCGATCCAGATTGCGATCAATCTTTGCTGGACATTACGCATCTTGCATGCGTATGGGATTATTCATGGTGATCTGCATCCACAAAACATTATTGTTGGGATGCGCGGAGAGGTTGCGCTGATCGATTTTGGCCTGAGTCGCTACCGCTACCAGGTAGCGCCGGAATTGTCCGGCGTGGGCCGACCGCAGTACACGCCGCCTGAACAGCTCTACGGCCAGCCACTTGATGAACGGAGTGATCTCTTTGCGCTGAGTCAGGTATTGCAGCAGTTGCTGGCAGTCGAACAGTTACCTCCCTCGACGCAGCGTTTGATTGTGAGGATGGGTGAGCCATTACTAAACCGGCGCGAGCGGTCGCTGGCCGCATTGCAAGCCGAACTTGAGAACCTTCAACCGCCGGCAATTCAATTACCACCACAATGGTTGCGCAATGGCTTAGTTATTGCCAGCATAATCGTGATTGTTCTCTTCTTCCTGGCCTTCCCCCTGCGGTAATTTGCCCAAGGGTTACTCGCCCTGGTAGAGGTCGCACAGGCGTTCAGCAGTCTTGCGGATCATCGCGACAAGTTCTGCCGGTTCAAGCACGCGGCAATGTTCCCGGTAGCGGAGCAGGATCTGCTCCGCCTGCCACAAATCGCTGGTTTGAGCCGTCACTTCAGCGCTACCATCCGCATTGTAGGCGACACTGCTGTGAGGAAACCAGATTGCCACATCGCGGTTACGGGCCACCTGAGGCGAGAGCCAGTACCGTAGCGACCACATTTGGCGCGGTGGCAGGTCAGGAGGCAGAACGCGCCGTTCAACATGGAGGGTTTCGGGGATAATCCGGTCAACCCGGTAGGGAATATACCTTCCCACCGTTGCCTCGTGCGGCGAACTGTAGCAGTAGGCTTCCAGATAGGTATGGCCGTCGCGCACAAAGAGTCGAACTGGCGCGACGCGGTGCGCTTCCGGTTCATTGCTGAAGTTTGATCGGTAGTGGAAGCGGAGAGCGTGGCGGCGCACGTTGCGACGGAGCCGGGCCAGCAATTGCTGATCGATGACAGTACTGCTTTGAGGCAATTCGACCTCTACTCCTAACTGCTGACGGAGATTCGATTGCCGTTCAGGTGGCAGCAGCGCGATGACGTGATTGAGCAAAGCGCGCACCTGCGGGCTATTTGGCCAATTCCCCGAACCAAACAGCTCAACCAGAAACATTAAAGCTTCCAGCTCGTCATCGGGAAGATTGAGCAGTGTCAGGCGACCAAAGCCGGTCAGCATGTAGCTACCGTTGGGTTGCCGTTCGATGGTGCAGCGAAATTCGTTCCGCAGCGCGTTGAAGTCGTGACGTAGTGCCACCAGCGCGTTGGGTGGGTAGATCGACTCACCAAAGACACGCCGGGCATCGGCGATCAACTCGGCAGGAGTAGCCGGGCCGTACACAAAGCGACTCACCAACCACAGGCGACGCTGAACGGTAAGCGCTGAACTGCGCTTCTGGCCGCGACCACGACGAGATCGCAGATTCGCCACCCTGATACCTCTTTGATGCTACATATGCCACGGATTCCTTCCCCGCATTATACCAAATCGCGTGAACTACGATAGCGTTTTATGGCGATCATGCGGCGCAACATACGATCAGGGCACGGTATGACCGTGCCCTGGCCAGACATCGATACGATTAGTAATGCTACTCCATCAATGGCGGCAAATCCTGACCATAGCTGCGCTGCAACGGCAATTCAGGAATGAACAATGCCAGCGCAAGACCGATAACCGCCAGCCAGATTGCATACCAGTAGATAGTGGTCACACTCCGGGTAAAGGCATCTTTCAACGCCGCGCTAATCTGCTCGCCGATTGCCCGTCCCTCGGCGCGCGCAGTCTGCTCTGCTGTATCGAGCTGCGCGAGTACCCGCTCTAGCGCTTGCGCGCGCGCTGCTGGCGGCAGTGAGTCGATCATTGTTAGCATTGCTTTCTGCTGATCGGGCAATTGAGGATCGGCCTGTAGCGCTGCGATTGCCGCCGGATCGGCATCGCGTAGCGCCCTGGTTATGAGATCGCGGCGCGCGGCAAACTGATCAGTGATAGCCTGCTCGATCCGCGCCGCCGGATCAACCGCTTCACCGGTTGCTCCCTCACCGGCACCCATGCCATTGCGCAAAGCGTTGCTGTCGAAGCGCGCTGCGACTTCTGGCGGCAACTGCGCCTGGATCGGCGCCAGATTCGCGCTCAAGGTCGTGGTTAGCACACTGGTCAGGAGCGCGCCAAAGACAGCCGAACCAACCACCTGCCCGATTTGCTGGAAGAACTGCCGGCTTGCCGTGGCGGCGCCGAGATCGACCCGCGGCACCGCATTTTGCATCGCCAGATTCAGGATCGGCATCGATGGCCCCAATCCCAACCCTAACGCAATCATCCGCAAGCGCACCATCCAGATCGATGTTTCAGGAGTCAACGTGGTCAACCACCAGAGCGAGGCGACAATGATGGCCATACCGCCGATAATGACCCACTTGTAGCGACCTGTACGCTGCACGATTTGCGACGAAACCATTGCGCCAACCACCAGACTCAGCGTGAGCGGGATCAAGGTGGTACCGGCAGCCGTTGCGCTAACACCCAGCACATTAACCAGGTAGAGCGAGAGGAAGAAGATCGCAGCAAACAGGGTTGCCCCAACCGTCACTCCGATCAGCGCCGTGAGTGTGAACGCGCGAATGCGGAAGAGATGTAACGGCAAGATTGGCGATTCGGCCCGTCGCTCGATCAAGAGAAAGAAGGTCAAGCCAAGCGCACTGATGGCAAACAGACTCAGGATGAGTGGCGATGTCCAGGGAAAATCATTCTTGTCCAACGTCAGCGCCAGCAAAAACGGAATAACGGTCAGCAACAACGTCGCAGCGCCAGCGTAATCGATTGCCGGCTTGAGACCGCTATGCAAACGGGGCAATCGGGTGACAATAAAGCTTAAGGCTACCACGCCTAGCGGCAGATTAACGAAAAAGACCCAGTGCCAGCTCAAGTGATCGGTGAGCAGACCACCAACAAACGGCCCGACCACACTTGATAAACCAAACACAGCGCCAAACAAACCCATATAGCGGGCCCGTTCCGCTGGCGCGAACAGATCAGCCGGAATGGCAAAAGCGGTTGACGTAAGCGCCGCCGCGCCAAAACCCTGCAAACCGCGATAGATTACCAGTTGGATCATGTCACCGGCCAGGCCACACAAGAGCGAACCGAGCAGAAAGACAACGATGCCAAACAGTAACACATATTTGCGGCCATAAATATCCGAGAGCTTGCCATAGATCGGCACCATTGCCGTTGAAGCGAGCAGATAGCTGGTCGAAACCCAGCCAATCAGCTCAATTCCCTTGAGATCGGCGACAATCCGCGGCAACGCGGTGGAAACGATGGTTTGATCAAGCGCGGAAAGGAAAAGACCGAGCAACACCCCAATCAAGATGAGCACTTTGCTCCGCTGATCAAGGGTAGCCGCGTAATCGATCCGGGTAACGGATGCTGCTGTTGAAGGGGTTGTGGTTGTCATACTACCGGGATACTCCTGAGAAAAAACAGTCACCTACAGCAGCGCTCCATATGCGCTGCTCCTGCAAACTGCCAGGGTTTTGCTACATTGAAGGCTGGATGAAGTCGGCTTAATCCTCTACCGCGGTTAGTTGCCATTCACGGCAGGCAGCGCTAAGCGCCTGCCCCAATTGGGAAAGCAATTCTGGCGGCAACTTGCTCAGAGAGCGGCTGGCTTCATTAAGCCGGATCTGACGCGCTTCAGCTACTACTGCTTCACCTGCCGGCGTCAGCGAGATTAGCTTCTGACGCCGATCATGCGGCGCTTCCCTGCGTTCAACCAGACCATCTTGCACGAGCTGGTCGATCATCTGACTGGTTGTGGCCGGTGATAGATTGAGATGCTCGCTCAGCGAAGAGATGGTCGCCTCGCGCTGACGCTGGATATGCATCAGTGAGACCAGACGCGGCATCGAGAGATTCGCTCGCTGCAAAAACTGCAAGAGTGTCTCCATACTCTGGCCCATTAGCTCGCTGTGGACGAGGTTGAACAGTTGCGCTACGCGCGCTGGGGTGTAGGGTGGGTCAAGTTTGTGAAACATGCATTGTTTCCTCAAATATTTTGATTTTTCAAATCATTTGAATAATACAACTGTTTTCGCGTGATGTCAAGCTTTTTTGATAGGCGATGGGCGATAGGCGATGGGCGATAGGCGATGGGCGATAGTTCATCGTTGCGTGTTACGGGGAGCGGCGGGCGGAAAGGGGGTAGGGGTAGGGGCGCAGCGCTGCTGCGCCCCCATCTACCAGCGGGTGGCAGGCGCGTTTGGGGATAGGCGATAGCCGATAGCCGATAGCCGACAGCCGACAGCCGATAGGTGATAGCGATAGGCGATGGTCAATCATTGCGGGTGACGGGGAGCGGCGAGCGAGAAGGAGGTAGGGGTAGGGGCGCAGCGCTGCTGCGCCCCCATCTACCAGCGGGTGGCAGGCGCGTTTGGGGATAGGCGATAGGCGATAGCCGATAGTCGATAGCCGACAGCCGATAGGTGATAGCGATAGGCGATGGTCAATCATTGCGGGTGACGGGGAGCGGCGAGCGGAAAGGGGGTAGGGGTAGGGGCGCAGCAGCGCTGCGCCCCCATCTACCAGCGGGTGGCAGGCGCGTTTGGGGATAGGCGATAGGCGATAGCCGATAGCCGATAGCCGACAGCCGATAGGTGATAGCGATAGGCGATGGTCAATCATTGCGGGTGACGGGGAGCGGCGAGCGAGAAGGAGGTAGGGGTAGGGGCGCAGCGCTGCTGCGCCCCCCCATCCGCCAGGTGGTGGCAGGCGCGTTTGGGGATAGGCTGCAACGTCTCTACCCTCTCTCTGCGACCTCTGTGCTAAGATCGATAGGCGATAGGCCCTCTGCGATCTCTGCGACCTCGGCGGTCGGATCAACGCGCGTATTGCTACGGGGAGAAATGAGGGAATGGGAACGATCCCCGCCAGGGGATCGTTTCCCAATATCAGCCTGCGCTGGTCAGGCTACACCTTCCAACCGATCTTCGAGATCGGCATGAAGTTCACGCAACCGTTCGAGAGTCTCCTCATCGGTTTGCCAGATACCGCGCGCATTCGCTTCCAGCAGGCGACCGACCATATTGCGCGCAGCCGCCGGATTGAGCTGCTCGATACGGGTGCGCATCGCATCGTCGAGCACGAACGTCTTGGCCGCCTCGTCATACACCCATGCATCGACTGCATCGGTCGTCGCGCTCCAACCCAGCATATACGTAAAGCGGCTGGCAATTTCAGCAGCGCCATTGTGACCGTGCCGCAACATCCCTTCATACCACTTCGGGTTGAGGAATTTGGTGCGGTATTCAACCCGCAATGTCTGCTCGAGCGTTTGCAGCCTGGTTTCGGCGGTAAAGCTCTCGACAAAGTTGAGCGGCACGCGATGACCGGTGGCTCGTTCGGCAGCGGCTTTTAATGCGCCCGAATAGCCATAGTAGTGCTGCATGTCGGTCAGGCCGTACTCAACGCTGTCAATCTCTTGCGCAACCCGACTTACAGTACCGAGCAAGGCGCGCAAGACTTCAGGTTGCGCCGCGCCGTTTTGGCGACCGCCGAATGCGTAAGCATTGCGCTTGATAAAGAGCTCTTCCAGCTCCTCCCGCTTCTCCCACGCGCTCCCTTCAATCGCTTCGTCAACATCGGTGCCATAAGTGCCGGCGGCCTGGGTAAAGATACGCGCTGTCGCCTGATCAAAGCTTTTACCGGCAGCCATCATCTCTTGCGCGTGCTTGCGGATATAGTTCATCTCAACCGGTTCATCTGCTGCCGCAGCATCGCGCACCAATCGATCGAGCATGTCCATCGTGCCGGCAAAGATGTCACGGAAGATGCCCGATGCCGTCATCAGCACATCGATCCGTGGCCGTCCCAGTTCGGCCAGCGGGATCAGCGCGTAGCGGCCCACTTTACCCTGCCCATCTTTAACCGGACGCGCCCCGATCAGACCGAGCACGATACCGATTGACTCACCCTTGGTCTTGATCGCATCGAGGCCCCACAACACCTGAGCAATCGTTTCAGGATACTGACCAGTTTCAGCGCGATGGGCGGCAATCAATGCCTCGGCAATCCGCGCGCCGCGTTCGTAGGCGCTATCGGTTGGCACCCGGAAGGGGTCAAGGCTGTGAATATTGCGACCGGTCGGTAACACTCGCGCGCCATCGCGGATAATATCGCCACCGGGCGCAGCCGGAATATAGCGACCGGCCAATCCGCGCATGAGATAATCAAGCTCCTGGGTATTGTCGCGCAGCGCAGCCAGCAACGCTCGCCCGTGTTGAATCAGACCGAGCGCCTCGCTACCGGCAGGCAGCCCAAACTGGCGCGCAGCCTGATCGGGTGAAAGATGGCCGAAGACCGTCTGTTGCACAAACTCCGTGCAGCGAGCTTCAAGCTCATCGCGCAGAGCCAGAGCCTCAGCATCTCCCTGTCGCGCCCGCGACAACACCTCGCTATAGCGGAGATTGGCGTTGCGTGCCATCAGGAAGAGATCCGCTAAACCGGGCAACTCATCGCGTGGCACTTTCAGCGTCTCAACGATCAAGGTCAGTTGCTCTTCCGGTGGTGGCGCGCTGCCCAGCACATGCAAGCGATCGGTAATCATCGTTGACGCCAGATCGCGCAGATAGGCGTAAGCGCGGGAAGCAAACCGGCTGAATGGCTCGCCTGGCTGGCGCGCCAGATCGTTATCCAGATTCAGCAACGCGATCTTCTGCATAATCGCGATTGCCTCCGGACTCTGGTCATCATCGGCCACTAACGCCGGGCGTTCGCGGTACTCGGCCAGCAGATCTTGCAGAGCCTGTAATTCACGGTAGAGGCCGGCTCGACCGTAGGGAGGAATAGCATGGCCGATGATCGTGCTATAACCACGCCGCTTGGCAATATTGGCCTCAGCCGGGTTATTGATCGGGTAGACGTAGAAATTAGGCACTTCACCGAGCAACACATCAGGCCAGCAGCGATCGGTCAGGCCGAGTTGCAGACCGGGCATCCACTCAGCAGTGCCGTGCATACCGAGATGGATGATGGCATCGACACCAAAGCTCTCGGTGAGGTAACGGTAGAAGAGGGCATACTGATGGTGTGGCGTATTCTCTTTGTCGAAGAGCAGCCGCATCGGGTCGCCGGGCATACCGATGATCGGTTGCACGCCGATGAAAATATTGCCGATCTGCGTGCCGGCCAGCCGCACTTTGTCACGACCGAGAGGGGCAATATCGCCAGGGAAGTCGCCCCAGCGCGCGTTAATCCGCTCTTGATCAGCCGGACGTATCCAGCGGTAGAAGTCTTGACGGTCAGCGCTCACCCCGATGACTACCGGCGGATGGCCAGATGGCAGTGGCTGATCGCTCACCAGCCCCTCTAAACAGCGGGCAAAGGTGGCAGGATCGCGCGGATAGCGGCCTACCTGATACCCCTCAGCAGCCAGTCGGTCGAGGATTGCGATCAGACTGGCCGGCACATCGAGCAGGGCAGCGGTAGCCACTTTACCCTGGCCGGGAGGATAGTTGTAAACAATAATCGCAACTTTCTTGTCGCGGTTAGCCTTCTTGCGCAAACGGACAAAACTACGGGCGATGCGCGCCAGGCGGTCGATCCGGTCTTGCGCGGTCGTGATCGTGCTCCCGCGCATACCACCCAGCACAACTGGCGCAACTGCGCCATCCATTTCCGGCAGACTATAAAGGAACGTGCTCTGCAATGGGCCTACGCCACGCTCGCGCCAGTCATCTTCATCCTGAACAAACAGTGGCTGGGCGACGATATAGGGCACATCAAGTTTGCTAAGCAACTCACGCGCAACGTCAACAGTCAATCCGGCCTTGGTTGAACCAGCCGGGCCGCCGACAAGCGGGAAGCCCATAGTGTTAATGATCAAATCGACCTTCATATGGCTGAGCCATTCGCGCACCACGATATGGCTCTCAATGCCCATCACGAAGATCGGCAGGACACGCAGACCGGCGGCTTCGAGGGTTTGCACAATCTTGTGGTGATAATCGGCCCCGCTAAGAATATGCGCTCGGAATGAGAGCACGGCAACTGTGCCGAGCGGCGCCGGCATACCCTTGCGCGCGCGATTGCGCTCCTTTTCCCAGCGCTCGTATTCACCGGGAGAGGAGAAGAGACGCGGCGCATCAGGGTGGGCAAAACCCATATTCGGCAGCTCAACCACCGGATCAACGCGCAACTGACTCATCCCACTATACTCGCGCAGGATCAGCTTAAACATATTGGTCGCATTGGCAATGCTGCGGTGGTTCCAATAGTTATTAACATTCGTCCAGTTGCGAAAATCGTTGAGACGCTTGCCAGGCAAAAAATTGATCAGTTTTGAAGTAATCTTTTGCAGTTTGACATAGCCATACAGAGCATCTTCCTCGCGCCCACCGACAAGCAACCGGGCCACATTCTGCACCGGCTTCGGCATACCTTTGCCCGCTTTAAGATTATACGAACCAACCTTATTCAGGCGCATGACTTCTGGCAGCCCCTCGAACGAAAAAACCACTGGCGGATCGTGCCGTTCAACCATCGGCACCAGCACTTCCGCCGTCTCGTTGAGGGTGATAAGTGAAAGAATCAGGCACTGACAACGGGCAATGGCTGCTTCAACCTCGACTGGACGCGCAGTAACATCGCGATCCTCGAAAATATGCAAGCGGAAATCAGGCACCTCTTTGCGCACCTCGGCTTCAGCGCGACGAAAGAAATCCTGACTATAGCGTTGCATGCCGAGCACCATGACAAACTCTGTCGGCTGGCTCATAGCTTCCTTGCTCCTGTAGTCAGTCATATCATCAATCCGCTGCGTATATTATGCAAGATCGTGGTTCAAAAAACAATCTGAACAGAAAACGAACAAAACCTGTGCATAATTGCACAGGTTTTGCGCTAAAAATGCACAAAAAAACCATCAATCTCCATACTCCATAATTGTGCCAAGATACCGCAAAGCCTCTTGTTCAGTGCCAAACAGACCAATTCCACTGACAAAACGCACAAGAGGAGCAAAAAGAAGCAAATGATGCTCAGAGACAATAAACGCAATTCGCCCTAGATGTTTGTGACTGGCAATCGCTTCAGTACGCTGGCGCGCCCCCCGATCGGCGCCAGAGACGCGCCGACCATCGACCAGCAGATCGGTCGGCTTCGGACACTGATCGAGTAAGCGCCACATTTCGTGATAATACCGTTCCGCTTCGGCCAAGTGTAGATGATCCTCCATCACCACCCAGATCAGATCATGGGCCCGGCGACGAATGCGGTAGGGCATAGTGCTCTCCCTCACAAATTATGCGAAGTTTTGCACATTATACAATGATTTTGCTGTATATGTCTAGCGAAAGAAATGGCATGTTTCCTGCGCGAATGTTGTGCAGCGGGTCATTTCATTGCCCGGACAATGCCTCACGGCACCGATCTGGCATGGGCTGATGGAGGGTATGTAAGCAACTGTGGGTGGCCGCGACTCATCGGCGGCCCATGTATGCGGCATGGAGAGCATTTCCAGACCGCTTGCTTTATAATGATCGTGTTTGACGATCACCTCAGGCGCTGCTATAATCGCCGCCACAATCAAGCACTACAGACGCTCTGCGACCGTTAAGAGAGGCTTGTCATCATGGGGTTTTTTGAATATTTCGTTACTGTCAGTCCTCAATTTGGCTCGTATGCCTGGACATTCTTCATTCTTCAGATTTTGCTGGTCGCGGGCGGAGCCTACTTCATCTGGCTGCACACCGAGCGGAATGTCGCCAGAGCGACGTTTTTTCGCCAGTTAGGGATTGCGCTGATGATTGTAGGCGGTTTTGGGGTAGCGCTCGGCGTGGCTCGTATGCTCAATACGCCAGTATTTAACCAGCGTTTCTGGTTTTACATTCAGTTTGTGATTGAGCTGATTTTGGGCGGCTATGTTGTATATTACTGGCGTAATGTGCTGCCTGAACTGGTTCGGAATTCACGCACCCGCGCGCTGGCGCCGCGCCAGGCGTCAACCAGCGTTGCTCCCGCCACCCCCCGCCCTGCTCCCACCACGAGTCGTCGCGAAGCTCGTCGCGAACGCAAGCGCAAACAGCGGTAGTCATCGTTTTCCCACGCGCCTTCACCATACTGCCTGTACCCGTAATGCGGCTCGCAGCAGTCGGTGATACTCGGCGCGTGGGATTTCAATCGTGCCAAATTGCAATAGATGCGGCCCGGCAATAAACTGAGAGTCGAGTAAAACAAACCCACCTCGCCGCAACCGTTCGACCAGATGCACAAGTGCCACCTTACTGGCATCACGAATGCGGTGGAACATGCTTTCGCCAGCAAACAGCCCACCCAGCGCGACCCCGTAAAGACCTCCGGCCAGCATGCCATCACGCCAGCACTCGACACTGTGCGCGTAGCCAAGCCGGTGTAGCTCGCAGTAGGCGCGAACGATCTCATCTGAAATCCAGGTTGTTTCTCGACCCGGCGCCGGTTCGGCGCAGGCATTGATCACTTCGGCGAAGGCCGTATCGAACGTTACGGTGAACACTCCAGATCGCACTGTGCGCGCCAATCGGCGCGGCACATGAAACCGTTCGTCAAGCGGGATGATTGCTCGCCGCACCGGTTCATACCAGCCGATTGAGCCATCTTCGTCGGCCATTGGAAAGATGCCTTGCCGGTAAGCGGCCAGCAGCAATTCTGGCGTGAGCTGTGGTGATGGCATAGACGCTCTTTCAATGCCTTTGTGAAGCGGTGAAGGTTACCTTACATCGCCTGACCAAGCCGCTGCAACCCAGCGGAGATGATGGCGACACACCAGCCTGATAGCGCTAACGTCAGCAGTAAACCGATTCGCAATGGCCATTCACCATCAGGCAGCAGTTGCCCAACGAGCAACGGCGCGCCGACTACTCCGTAGACAAGGCCTCCAAAGAGTAATGGCATCGGCAGGATTGCGACGGCCATACTCGGCCACGAGTAGCGCTGCACCGTCATAAAGACATAGCATAACCCATATGTGATCGTCGCGCTCATGAGCGCTGCCAGGAGGCTGGGATTAAACCCAAACGGCAAATCACCTGCTAACGCCGGGGGCGCCGGATCACGCAGGCCGAGCAGTCCGAACAAAAGTTGCAGACTGACGAAGACAAAATACGTCAACAGACCGGTTAGCAAATCTGGTTTCCACCAGCGGCACGAATAAAGCAGCACGATAATCAGCGCCGGTAGCGTATCAGGCCACGCAGCGCGCAGAGAAGCGACTATATCAAACGGAGTAGCAAATACCGCCAGTAACGAGCCGGGCGAGGGGATGGTTTGCAGACTGTACAGCAACCGCCAGAATGGGTTGAGTAAAATACTGAGCTGGCCTGCTGCCAGCGCTAACACATAGAGCGGACTGCGCTGCTGCCACCAGAGCCAGAGCGCTACCCCGTACAGCAGAAATGTTATCAGTATGGTCAGCAGATCGCTTGCTCCTTGCGCATTGTCATCATTGACAACGCGCACTGTCAGGCTCTTGTAAACCGGGAAACCGCATTACTGTGCCGGCAACACGCTGCTAATCCCACTGATACTCACGCACTTCACCATTATCAATCGTAAAGAGCTGATCGGTCAAGCCATATTCCCGTTGAGCCGCATCAAGCTGAATTTGATGGGCAACGCTGGTCAAGATGCTCTCATCGGCGTCACTGAACGCTATCAAAAAATCGCGATTGGGAATGCCAATGACCATTTTGCCTGGAAAGTGCGGCTGCCAGCTTGCCAGCAGGTCGGGCAATAGCAGGCGTGTCGCATCGTAACCGTCATGAGTGTTGGCTACAATCAAGCGCTGCGGGCCGTCGCCGGTCATCAGGAAATGGGCCCGTTCTTGCGTGCGAGCAGCCAGATTTGTCAGCGCTCGCTCGTGAAGTTGATGCTCGCCAATCCCCCACCGTTCGAGATGGCGCTCATTGATGTATGACACCCGCTGTGGTTCATCGATCACGTAGGCGACGATCAGGTCGGCCAGGAATGGCCGGTAGGCCAGCATCGGTAACTTCCGCTCGAAAACCGCATTGAGAAGCGTAATTGGCTTGAGCATCGGCATCACCCGATCGGCGATGTCGGCAAAGGTATTTGCTGCGCGTTCTGGTATCTGTTCGTGCAATAGACGCAGTAACGTTGCGTATACCAGATCGAAATGCTCTGGAGCCTGAATATACGCCTGATAGAAATTGGTCAGATCGACTCGCATGCGCTGATTGGTTACGCGCACCTGCACCACGTCGCCTTCGCGACCAAGGAAATCAACAGTCGGTTCGGCGCGCAACCGGTGTTCGATTTCGGCAGCAAATGCTGCCCGATCCAGTGGGGTTTGCCCACTCATCATTCACCATCCTTTACGCTAATCATATCAAGACTATGCTGCCAGACTTCGCGTAAACGGGCAACAGGCAAGTTGAGCAATACCTGATCGCGCCAGGACACCTGCATCGTCGGCGTCGCGGTGACAACTCCCAACCGCGCTAACGGCAACCCGGACATTGCTGCCTCGAATGCGGCAGTCTGGTTCGGCGCCACGGCGATCAAAAACCGGCTGGGGGTTTCGCCAAATAACAGCACAATCGGATCGAGATCAACGCTGTCCAACGTGAGCTGAAGCCCCAGCTCACCGGCAATGGACATCTCGGCTGCCGCCACGGCCAGCCCACCCTCGCTCAGATCGTGGCAGGCACGCACCAATCCGGCGCGGATCGCGCTATGGAGAGCGCGGAACGTAGCCCGCGCCGCCGCCAGATCGACATGCGGCAGCGCGCCGGTGTCTGCAATCATGCCAATCGCAGCCAGGTGACTCCCGGCAAATTCAGCGCGGGTTGCGCCGAGCAAGTAGATCACGTCACCCGCCTGTTTCAAATCCATGGTTACGCATTGACTGATGTCGTGAACATGCGCCAATGCCGAGATCAAGAGAGTCGGTGGGATCGCGACTCGTCGGCCATCGGCATCACGATACTCGTTATTCAGCGAGTCTTTGCCGCTGATGAATGGCGTCCCAAAGGCGACAGCGCCGTCATAGCAGGCAGCCGCTGCCCGCACCAACCCGGCCATACGATCCGGTTGACGCGGATCACCCCAACAGAAGTTGTCGAGGATTGCGGTGCGATCAGGATCACCACCTACCGCCACCACATTACGCAGCGCTTCATCAATTGCGGCCAGCGCCATCCAGTAGGGATCGTGATAGCCGTAGCGTGGACAGATCCCGAAGCCGAGCGCCAATCCGGCAGGTTCGCCGGGCAGCGGTTTGATGACAGTCGCATCTGATGGCCCGGCGAGCGCAACACCGACCAGGGGTTTAATCACCGTTCCGCCGCCCACCTCGTGATCGTAAGTGCGAATAATCCGCTCCTTTGAGGCGATGGAGGGATGGGCTAGCAGCGCCAACAGCGCAGCTTCCGGCTGCACATGATCGAGCTGCGGCGCTTGCAGCAGGGCCGGCGATGGTTCCCAACGCGCCGTGAGAACGCGCTGAGGACGCCCTTCGTGCAGAAATGACATCTCAAGATCGACCACCGCCAGATCGTGATAGTAGACGCGCAACCGGCCATCATCGGTAAAGCGTCCGATCGGCGTTGCCTCCACCTCTTCGGCGGTACAGAGGGTAAGCAGCGCAATCAGTCGATCCGGGGGCACGGCCAGCACCATTCGTTCCTGCGCCTCTGAAAGCCAGATCTCCCATGGCTGCAAACCGGCATACTTGCACGGCACATGTTCGAGATGCACTTCAGCGCCCAGTTCGGCGCCCATTTCACCAATTGCCGACGACAACCCGCCCGCGCCACAGTCGGTAATCGCGGAGTAGAGCTGCGCATCGCGGGCTTGTAACAACACGTCGAGCATCTTCTTCTCGGTGATCGGATCGCCAATCTGTACCGCACTTCCCACCTCGCTGGCTGTAGTATGAGTCAGTTCGATACTGGAAAAAGTTGCGCCGTGAATGCCATCGCGCCCGGTGCGTCCACCCATCACGACAATGATGTCACCTGGGCGAACGTTCCGGGGATGCATGCCGCGTGGAGCCAATCCGACTGTGCCACAGTAAACTAGCGGATTGGCAATATAACCGGGATCGAACAGCACTGCGCCACCAACGGTAGGAATACCGAGTTTATTGCCATAATCGCGAATTCCGGCGACAACCCCACTGGCGATCCGGCGCGGATGCAAGACACCGGGTGGAGGTGATGACTCAGGCATACCAAAGCACAGTACATCGATGTTAGCGATTGGACGGGCTGATACCCCTAATACATCGCGGATCACTCCCCCCACGCCGGTATTTGCCCCGCCAAACGGTTCCAGGGCACTGGGATGGTTGTGCGTTTCAACTTTATACGAAACCTCGTGATGTGGGCCAAACGCCAGAATACCGGCATTATCGACAAATGCGCTCAGCACCCACTCGTCTTCACGTCCAGCCAGCGTTTGTCTGGTCGCCTCCATCAAGAAGGTGCGGATCAGGCTATCAATCGTCACGGTACCGCTCGCCAGCCAGGTTAGCATTGGGTATAGCGTTGGATCAACCTTCACCTGCTCCGGCGGTTGTTCGTAGAGCACGCGCGCTTTGAATGTCTTGTGGGAACAATGCTCACTCCAGGTTTGCGCTATCGTCTCGAGTTCGCCATCAGTTGGATCACGCCCTTGCGCGGCAAAATAGGCTTGAATGGCGCGCATTTCGGACAGATCGAGCGCCAGGACACCGCGCCGACTGATCTCGAGTAACTCAGCCTCATCGGCATCGCGTAACGGCACCGAAGCCACTACCGGTTTGATAGGGGAAGGATCGGCCACCAGCATCGCATAGAACGCTGCGCGGCTTGCATCGCCCTCGCCAGGCCGATAGCAAAGGGTTGTATGCACCACATCAATTGAGCGATCGGCCACGGCCTGCGCAGGATCGGTTGCTGGCGGCAAGAGATAGCGTCGCAACGCGCGGGCATGCTCGATCCCGCGCACCCCCAACCGGCGCGCGCCCTCGACCACGCTTTCGCCCTCGCTATCGGTAACACCGGGCCGATAAGCAACTTCCAATGCCAGTACATCAGTGGCCGGTAGCAGCGGATCGCTCAAAGGCTGTCCGGTGGTTACCAACTGCCAATGCGCCTGCTGAACTACTGGATCATGGAGGAGCTGATCAACGACAAGAGAAACCGCTGTCGGGGTCAGATCATTCCCGGCAAGGAGATAGAGGATCTGCGGTGAAGCGGCGGCGCGGGTAGCCACCGTCACAAGATAGAGCGGCATAGGAACTCCAGCAATTGGTGCAACGACGCAGCGTCGCGAAAGGAAGGTTGACCACAGACTATCTTACGGACGTGCCCGAGTCGCATCTATACCCTGGACCTAACGCTGTATACCAGGCATTGTCTGTCGAGCTGTTCCATCAACCACTCTACTTTCGCGCAGTTGCGCCAGATTTCGCGCGTTTACATCGTTTATAATCTTGAGTATACCATCTTCTCTTGCTGATGTTGCACTACGGAGTAAACTATGCAGAGTTGTCGCCGGATATTCGTCGTTTTGATCGGGTTGTGGTGGCTGACAATACCTGCGCTAACAGTGGCGCAGGGTACCGCAAACCTGACCGGCATTATTACTTACCGTGAACGTGTGCTGTTACCCGCCGATGCATTGGTTACGTTACAGATTGCCGAAGTGACACCAACCGGTAGTGGGGGACGGGTGATAGTCGAACAGACCTTCGCCACCAACGGCGCGCAGCCGCCATTTCGATTTAACCTCGCGTACAATCCGGCCCTGATCGATGCCGGACGAGTCTACACACTCCAGGGGCGCATTCAGGTGCAGGGACGCACGCTCTTCACGACTGCCAGCCTGATTCCGGTGATCACCGGCAATGCGCCACGTAGTGACATTAACGTGGTCATGGTTGCCGTTCGTGGCGCAACACTGCCGGCAGCAGGTAGTGCATTGTGGATGCTCGGATTAGCCGGTAGTTTGGGGATTGCCGGCATGATCATGCACTTGGCGCGGCGAACGGGCAGATATTGGCGGAAGCGTCGATGACTACTCACGTCACGACGTCATAACCGTTACCCTCAGCGCCGGCCCCGTGGCCGGAAATATGACCAGTTTCGGCGAGCGCGCCGTCTTTGCTGAAATGTCCAATAGATTGAGGTTGCTAACCAGGAAGCGTAATACTCGCTTTTTCCTTTCGTCAAAAGCTGATACCCCGCACCACGAACACAGATCAAATATTGTGGATTCTTTGGATTGGGTTCAATTTTTGACTGCAAGTAGTACATTCGTCCGCGCAACAGATGGCGCGCTTCATCATCGGTATACGTTGATGGGAAAAGCAAGCGCGCCAGCTCATTATACCGGCAGACCCGCCCCTTTGCTTCGTAGAGATACTGCAACAGCTTCAGCTCGTCGCGGCTAAGGCGCACTTCACGATCACGCAGAAGCAATCGCCGTCGTTGGGTGTCGATCTCGAAACGATGGCCTTGAGCAGAAGAGGCAGGCGTGTACGATTTGGTGGTTTCGCCGCATCCGGCAAAGTGCGATGAAATGATCGTCTGCAATGCCATTTCCGGCACTGGATAAGGCAACTGATAAAGCTGTGTTGACTGAATATTCGCTGCCTCTTCTGGCGATAGGGATAGATCTCCGGCCAGGATGAGGATCTGATGAGGTAAAAGGGCATTCAGGAACGTTTGCAGATCGTGATACGGATTAGAAAAAAGTTTAGTATTAATAATACAGAGACTAACACGCTGATCGGCTAGATGGCATAAGATCGATGCCTTTTTGGAAGTAACCAGCACCGGCCAATGCCATTTACACAGGCAATTGAGTAGTGCCGCGCGCGTGCTGCCGTTGCGATCGAGGATGAGCGCGACGCCTGAACCCATATTATTCCCGTATTTTTATTCATGAAAATTCCTTGCAGCGTATTATACACGAAAGATAATATTCGTGCAAACAAGCATAAATGTACATAAACCGACCGGAGAGTAGGGGCGAAGCAGATGGAGGGCACAGCACCGCTTCGCCCCTACCTCCCTACTCCCGGCTATCGGCTATAAGCTATCGGCTATCGCCAAACGCGCATGCCGCACTCTGGCAGATGGAGGGCGCAGCACCGCTTCGCCCCTACCTCCCTACTCCCGGCTATCGGCTATAAGCTATCGGCTATCGCCAAACGCGCATGCCGCACCCTGGCAGATGGAGGGCGAAGCATCGCTTCGCCCCTACACCCTACTCCCGGCTATCGGCTATCGCCTATCAGCTATCGGCTATCGGCTATCGGCTATCGCCAAACGCGCATGCCGCACTCTGGCAGATGGAGGGCGCAGCACCGCTTCGCCCCTACACCCTACTCCCGGCTATCGGCTATCGCCTATCGGCTATCGGCTATCAATTGTATCGTTGCGAGATCTTCACTATTTACCCCTTCTGAATGAAAGCCTCTTTACAAATTGATACATTATCTCTATAGTGACATATCATATAATATTCACAGCTTCTCATACAACAATGCAATGCGGCAGTAGCTGATACCGATCGACTCAACACCTGGCTGTTCCCACCTTGCAAACCGCTGCATCAACTAGTTCGAGGAGATGAGCCATGCGCTTCGTGTTTATGTGTATCGAAGCCAACAACGCTCCCGCCTTGCGACAGGCGGCAGCGGCAATCGAACGCGAATACGGTCTGCGACTGGCAATTGATTTCTTCACTCCGCCCGATATGCGTACTGCTGCCGACTGGGAACGGCTGGCAACGGCAGTCAGACAAGCCGATTTCGTTTTCGGCTCGATGCTGTTTGGCGAAGAGTATGTGCGACCGTTGAGCGAGATCCTTGCCGAAACACGCTGCCCGGTCTGCATGATTATGAGCAGTCCATCGCTGATCAGGCAAACCCGCATTGGTAAGTTCGATCTGCGCCCCAAGCCGACCACTGAGCAGAGCGCATTTCGTCAATGGTTGAGCCAGTTTCAGCCCAAGCACGGCCACGGCGAAATTCAACGCCAGATGTCACTGGTTCGCGGCTTGAGCAAGATGCTGAAGTTTTTGCCCGGCAAAGCGCGCGACATTCACACCTATGTAATGGCGCACCAGTTTTGGGCTGCCAGCACTCCGGAAAATCTGCGTCGGTTGCTGTTACTGCTGATTGAACGGTATGTTCCCGGTTACAAGGGCAAGCTACCAGTACTTGATCCGCAAGATATTCCCGAGATGGGTATCTTTCACCCCGATGCGCCAACGCCGTTCGCCGATGTCGCCACGTATCGGGCCTGGCGACGCAAACAACGCACCCGGTTTACTTCGGGCACAGTCGGCCTGTTGACGATGCGTCCATTTGCTCTGTCAGGCAACAGCGCTCACCTCAACGCGCTGATTCGCGCGCTTGAGGCGCGCGGCATCGAAGCACGTGCCGCTTACAGTCCAACCCTTGACATGCGTCCCACCGTCGAGCGTTTCTTCGTTGATACCAGTAGCGCTCGTCGTGGCGAGCCGGCTGCTGATGTCGATCTGCTCGTGAATACAACCGGTTTCGCGCTCGTGGGTGGGCCAGCCAGCACCGATCCGGCGCAGGCCAGCGCAATGCTTGACCAGCTAGATACACCTGTGCTCGATCTCTTCCCGCTAGTGTTTCAACATATCGAGCAGTGGCGCGCTGATGACCGCGGGATCGCTCCCTTCCAACTGGCGTTAAATGTTTCGTTGCCTGAGCTTGACGGCGCAACCGATCCACTGGTGATCGGCGGGATGCCACGTGGTCGCGAGGATGTCATTCCATTACCCGCCGAGATTGAGCTGGCAGCCGATCGGATTGCAGGGCGGGTAGCGCTGCGCCATACGCCACTGGCGGAACGGCGGATCGCGATCACGCTCTTTAACTTTCCTCCCAACCTCGGCAATGCCGGCACTGCCGCGTATCTCGATGTCTTCGCCAGCGTTTTCCGTCTGATGCAAGAGCTGCGCGCCGCTGGCTATACCGTTGAATTACCATCCAGCGCCGATGACCTGCGCCGACTGGTCGTCGAAGGTAATGCATTGCTGCACGGCACCGATGGCAATGTCGCCGATTCGCTCCCGGTTGAGGAGTATCGACGCCTCTTCCCGGATTATGTCGATATTGAGCCATACTGGGGGCCGGCTCCCGGTCAGTTGCTTAGTGACGGTAAACGACTGCACATTCTTGGACGCCGTTTCGGAAATGTGTTTGTCGGCCTGCAACCCAGCTTCGGCTATGAACGCGACCCGATCCGCTTGCTCATGAGCAAGGATGCAGCGCCACACCACGGCTTCGCCGCCTATTACGTCTGGTTACGCCACGTCTTCAAGGCTCACGCGGTACTCCATTTCGGCACGCACGGCGCGCTCGAGTTTATGCCCGGTAAGCAGGCCGGTTTGAGCGCCCGGTGTTGGCCGATGCGTCTGCTGGGTGGCTTGCCCAATTTCTACTACTACTGTGTCAACAATCCCAGCGAGGGAAGCATCGCTCGCCGACGCGGTATGGCCACGTTGATCAGCTATCTGGTGCCGCCGGTGCAGCAGGCCGGTCTGTATAAAGGTCTACGCGCGCTCAAAGATAGTATCGACCGGTACCATTCCAATCCTGATCCGACCCTGATTGATGATCTACGTGCCCAGGCTGAGGCATTGAATCTGGTAGTGAGCGGAGAAGGCGATGCATATGTGGCGGCCCTTAGCCACGAGTTGTTGCAGGTCGAGCAGCGTATGATCCCGGTGGGTCTGCACGTGCTAGGTCAGCCACCACAGGCGAGCGAGCAAGTTGATGTGCTCAGTCTGATCGCTGCGTTTACCCGCGTTCCCCGCGGTCAGCAGCAGTCGCCGCTTGAGCCGCTGCCTCACATCGTTGGCCGCGCGCTCGGCGTCGATTATGCCGCTCTTACCGGACGACTACGCCACGATCCGGCTGCGCAGATGCAATACCGTCAGATTGAAACGATCTGCCGCGCCGCCGTGACTGCGCTGGTCGAACGTGGCACCGGTCACGCTGCCGATGAGGTACTGATGCGGATGGCGAAGATCCCAGCCGGGCAGCTTGCGCCACTTTGGGAATATCTGCTTGATATTCAGCGCCGTCTGACAACCGAACGTGAGATCAGTAGCCTGCTGCGTGCCCTCAATGGGGGTTATGTCCTGCCTTCGGCGGGCAATGATGTGGTGCGCAATCCGTCGGTTGTGCCAACCGGTCGCAACATCCATTCGTTCGATCCGTTCCATGTGCCGTCGCCAGCCGCCGCTGCAGCCGGTATGGCCGTCGCCAACGAGCTGATCGAGCGGGTGCGGGCCGAGCAAGGCTCGTACCCTGAAACGGTAGCGATGGTGCTCTGGGGTACCGATAATATCAAAACAGAAGGTGAAGGCATTGCGCAGGCGCTGGCGCTGGTCGGCGCACGCGCCGTCGCCGATGAGCTGGGGCGGATTACCACAGTTGAGCTGATCCCACTCGCCGAGCTGGGCCGTCCCCGGATCGATATCGTGCTGACAGTTAGTGGCATCTTCCGCGATCTGTTCGCTGCTCAGGCAGCCCTGCTCGACCGCGCCATCCGCATGGCAGCCACTGCTGACGAACCACCCTCGCAAAACTTTGTGCGCGCGCACGCGCTGGCGCAGGCGGCTGAATTGGGCTTGAGCGTAGAAGCAGCGGCAACCCGCATCTTCTCGAATGCCTCCGGTAGCTATGGGGCTAATGTGAACCATCTGGTAGAGAGTAGCACGTGGGAGGAAGACGGCCAGTTGGCCGAAGCGTTTATCACCCGCAAGAGCTTTGCATTTCAACCTGGCGGTGAGTGGAGCGAGGCGCGAGCCGTTATGGAAAAGGCGCTGGCAACGGTGAGCGTCACCTTCCAAAATGTCGATAGTGTCGAGAATGGGATCAGTGACATTGATCACTACTACGAATACCTCGGCGGCCTGACCAAGAGTGTGGAAAAAGTGCGTGGCACGCGGCCATCAGCGCTTATGGGAGAAGTAGCTGAACTGGTTACACCGGGTGCCAGCCGCGTGCGTTCACTGGAACAGATGGTGCGGATCGAGAGTCGGGCCAAGTTGCTCAATCCGAAGTGGTACGAGGGAATGCTCAAGCACGGTTATGAAGGCGTGCATGAGATTGAGATTCGGGTGAGTAATACCTTCGGTTGGAGCGCAACTGCCAGGGCAGTCGATGACTGGGTGTATCAGGGAGTCGCCGAAACATACCTTCTCGATCCAGAGATGCGCGAGCGGCTGGCCCGTCTCAACCCGCATGCAACTGCCGGCATTGCCGGTCGCCTGCTCGAAGCGCACAGCCGCGGCTTCTGGCAGGCTGACGAGGCGACGCTAGAGCAGTTGCGCGAGATCTATGCCAATCTTGAAGATCGATTGGAAGGAGTGCGCTAGGATCATAACGCCATGTCGTTGGCGACGCATGCAATGTATCGGGATGGTTCCCGCAACCGGTCACTGGCGAAATGATGGAATGATGAATACCCGACACCGGATGATGGACGATGGATACCCGACGCTGGATGATGATGGATGATGGATGCCCGACGCCGGATGATGGATGACGCCGGATGAATGATGGATGACGCCGGATGAATGATGGATGACGTACCGTAGGGGCGAATAATTATTCGCCCCTACGGTACGTTACAATACGGCCCATCCCGGCACAATACGATCCATCCCGGCACAATACGATCCATCCCGGCACAATACGGCCCATCCCGGCACGCCCCGGAACGGTCGTTGGCGACGCATGCGCAATGTATCGGGATGGTTCCCGCAACCGGTCACCGGCGAAATGGGGGCAATGTATTGCTTTGCTACTTGACACACCGCCACCGCTCCACTACACTGGCAAGGCACAATCGGCGCCAGAAAGGGATCGGCGCATGGCACGAATCGTAGCAGTCATCAATCTCAAGGGCGGCATCGGGAAAACCACAACCGTCGTCAACCTGAGCGCCGGACTTGCCCTGAAAGGCGCTCGTGTGTTGTTGATCGACATCGATGCCCAGGGCAATCTGGCGATGGCGCTTGGCGTGCGCTCGCCGCGCACCCTCTACGAAGCAATTGTCGATCACAAACCGCTTGCCGACCTGCGCATCACCGCTCGCCCCAACCTCGACCTCGTCGCTGCCGATGAATCGCTGCTTCTTGCCCAGCAAGCGATGGCCGGTCGCGCCGATTGGGTTCGCGTGCTTGAACAACTGGTACGACCACTGCGCCAGGAATACGACTTCATCTTTTTCGATTGCGGCGGATCATTGACAGTGCTCAACCAGAATGCGCTGATTGCAGCGACCGAAATTATCGTGCCGACAACGGTTGAACCATTCTCAGTGGCTGGTCTGGAGAAACTGATTACCCAGATCGGGCGCATCAAGGGCAGTACTGGCGTAGTGCGCGCAATCATTCCTACCATGGTCGATCCGCGCATGAAGCAATCGATCCAACTGCTGGCCCACCTCAACCGCATTTATGGACGACTGGTCATGCCACCGGTGCGGATCAATGTGCGTCTATCGGAAGCCTCGGCAGTCGGGAAAACCATCTACGAGCACGATCCGCGCTCGCGTGGCGCACTTGATTACGCTCAAATTGTTGAATTATTAAGTAAAGAGTGGAATTTTCAACCAGCATCATCATCGCCTGCGCGCTCACCTCAGATTCGCGCGATTGCAGGCGTGCCCCGCGGCGAACCGTTAGTGACCGGCGACGGTGAAGAGCAGATGAGCGCATGCCCCAACTGCGGGCATGCGCTACAACGAGCGACAGTTGCCGGTTATCGAATCACCTACTGCCTGAACTGCCGCTATCGCCGCCAGGAGCTAATTCGCAACGAGCGGTAGTCCATATCGGTGATGGACGATACTCGTTTGCCATGAGTACGCGCTCCCGCTGACCTGTTGAGATGGCGCTCAGCGCAGAGATCTCATGAGAGAGTGGGGCTGGCTATCACCGCGCGACTCAAGAGAAGCGAGCAACCCCGGCATCTGAGCCGGCCTGACGACTACGCACATAATCGATGGCAGCCGCCAGATCGCTGTAGACGCGCGAAATCGGCAACTCAACGCCAAGGCTCACCATTGTTTGGGCAACTTCTGGCCGCACGCCAACCAACGCTACTTCGGCCCCCAACAAGCGCACACTCTGTACCAGTTGCACCAGGCCGGCAGCGATCTCGGTATCGATCACCGGCACCCCGGTCACATCGAGAATGAGCCAGCGCGCTCGTTGACGTTCGATCTGCTCAAGGGCTTGTTGCACAATCATACGCAGCCGGTCGTGATCGATGACACCCACCAGTGGCATCACCAGCGCATCTTTTCCGACCGGCAAGACCGGCACGCTAAGCTGGCGAATCACGTCACGCTGAGCAATCACTTCGGCCAGCAAGCGATCTTGCTGCATGGCGCGCGCTTCCAATTCCTGCATCGCCTCCTGTAAGGCTTCTGTCTGCATCCGCACCCGCGCGTCAAGATCGGTATTGAGTGCCTGCAATTGTCCGGCTGTTTGCCTGGCCGATTCCAGTGCTGCGCGTAAGCGGCGATGTAACGCTTCGTTGCCGGCGCTCTGAACAAAACCAATCACAGCCACAAAACTATTCAGCACAATAGCTGTTTGAATGAGATCACGCGCGGTTAACCCGGTTGGCGTTGGCGCTCCTCTCAACCAAAATGTCAATAAACCGAGCGATACGATACCAAATACAATGACAAGATGGTATAACCGCAAAATAGTGACCGCCAACAATACCGGTATAGCCAAAAACATAGTTACAGGGCGTTGCGGATTAATCACCGAAGCCCCAATTGTCCCTATCAATGAAGCAATAACGACTATCCATCCAGCCAGATCAACCCGCCCTTGACGGGCTATGAGGATAGTGCTACCATACAAAACTACCGCAAGTAGGACAGGAATCAGAAGTTCAAACAGAAAGGAGAACGATAATAACACATTAAAAAACACCAGCACATTAATAACAATTAAACCCAGCGCAATAATGATAATATTGCGCCCACGCTGGCGGATCTCTTCATCGGTAGAGCGAACGTCGAGCAGGTTGTTGATAAAGGTTTGCATCATTATCATTGTAGTTGAGAATGACGGTTGCAAAAGTGACTGGCTACAAATTATAATGGCATGGCAGTTTTTTGACAAATCATTTACCTTTCCAATCATGTATGCGCCTGTTACCATTCGATCCGCTCCTCGCTCTCACGCGCCTGATCGGAATAGCGCTGGCAATCAGTGGGATATTGCTGCTTATTCCTGTCCAACGCCAGCCATTCACAACCGCCAACGGTTTGATCCTCGTTGATGGTTTAAGCTGTCTTGCGCTTGGCACTGCCGGATTGCTGGTTGTGGCGGCGCCGGTTCATGCGAGACGGATAGGCCAGCTCTTCGCATTAGGCGTTGCGATCGTAAGCGGACACCTCGGCGGGTTAGCGTTAGGTTTGTTGCTGGTATGCTTTCTGTCCGAACATATATGGAATCGTTTAGCCGGCATAGGATTGGCCAGCGGATACCTGCTGATTGGCTGGTTTGCTTCATCGTGGCGTCTGCCGTTCAGTGGTGATGGACTGAATAGCGTCAGTTTCCTCTTACTATTGACCGGAGCAGCGCTTGCAAGCGGAGCGCTCGATCTGCCATCGGATCAACCGGTGACATTAGATCCGCTGGTAGCGCTGGCGGGGTTTGCTGCCTTGCTGCGACTGTTTAGCGTCGGGCCATGGAATCTGGGCTGGCAACTGGCAACATTGCTGGTCGGTGTGGCGCTGGCACTTAGCGCAGCATGGCGTGCAGTGAATGCTCTTGAACCATCGTCCGCTGAAGAGTGGATACAGCGCAGCATTGGCGGACTGATTCTAGCCGCTACTGGCTGCGCGTCACCGGCTGGCGTGGTGGCCGCTGGCCTGTTGCTGTGGCACGTTAGCTTGCGTCGGCTGGCCCAACCTGCTGCCGGTACGAATGCCTGGGCCGGCTGGTTGCTGGCCGGCGCTGTGCCGGGAAGTCTGGGATTCGTCGCTCTCTGGTCGGTCAGCGCTGCCGCGATGACGGCTGGCGTGGCGGCGCTGGCAATGGGGGTGTGGGCAGCAGCGTTGTTGCTCATGCTGGCGGCTGGCCGCCAGATTACCGGCTCCGGTCGATGGCGTAGCACAACAGGCGCGCTGGTTGGGCTGGCTCTTGGCCTCCTTGCGCCGATACTGACCCGCTGGATGCTCCGTCCGCTCAGCGATCATTTGCAAGGTGGCCTCACCCCATATGGCGCCATCGAACCGTGGGGATGGGCCGGATTGCTGGCGCTCAACGCTGCATCGCGCACCACAGCGACCGCTCCTGGCCTGGCTTTGTTGGGATTGATGATCGTGATCGGCGCGCTGGCCTGGGTACTGAGTCGCTGGCGCAAATGGATCTAAGTGATGGCTTAGACTGGCTGATTTGAGCAATTTTCGGAAACAAAGACTTCTTTCCACAGGCTATCATTATGCTTCCCGAACGGAACGAGTTGTAAAACTATGAGCGATCTCCTCGGCGCAATCGGTCAGGCATGGCCGCGCCTGCTGTGCTATCCCGGTGGCGTCAGCGCAGCGCTGGCGGCGCTGCTGCTGGCGCGATTGCGCGGTGTTCGTCTGATTGACCCTCCGTCGGCAAACAGGCTCATCGACCTGATCTTGCCTCTTGGGGCGATCAGCCTGCTCCCCCTGCCGCTAGCAACTACTTTCCCGTACAGTCTCGATCTGCCAACTGCGCTGACTCTGCTCATCTGGCCTGGGTTGCGCCGCGCGGCTACTGAACGTCACTCTGCGCATCAACTAAGCGTGTATCTTCCCCTTGTTCTGGGAGGTATCGCGCTGTCCAGCGCCACCGCAACATTCGATCTCGGCGGTCTACTGCGCTGGCCGGCAGAACCAACCCGGCAGGCGACATTATTGCTTGGCGCCGCCGCATGGATCGTCGCCGTGCCGCGCATTGCGCCGCCATCGCCTGATGCAGCCATGGTCTGTAGTGGCCTGGGATTGATGTTAATCGGCACGCTACCCCTTATCGCTGCACTCAACGCCACACCGCTCGCCGACTCTGCGCCAGCCTGGCTGATTGCAGCACTCGCTGTCTGCATTGCTACTGGCGCCTTGATCGGCGCCGGTCGTTTACCTGAATGGGCAGTGCAGCTTCTAGCAGGTCTGGCGCTGGTGTCGGCTGGTGTGGCAGCAGTCGAGATGCGTTGATCGCTCCATGAAACCGGAACGACGCGAGGGCTTGCTTTGCGCGCTGAGGCCCCCGCTCCCCGATAGCCATTGTGTGCCGCTGACCCCCAATCACAAATCAATAGCTCCCTGACTCTGCCGGGAAGAGGATCAAGCGGGAAGCATTTGGCGGGGAGGATCACCAGGTAGGGGAAACGAGCCTTGTCTCACGCGGCATCAACTGAACGGTAGCCACCGTTGCCGTGGGGATGGAAGGTTTCACTCAAATTAGCGATGATCGTGCGCGCCAGACTCAGCTCTGAGCGTAACAGGCGGCGCAAACTCTGCGAGTCACGATCTTCCCACTGCTCGAAGAGATCGACCATCGTTGAGCTAACCAACTGCACTGTCTCCAATTCCACGCGCTGTCCCGCCGGCTGATAGATCCGACGCACTTCAACAGCTACCGGTTCAACATCGTTGATCTCTGTCGGGAAATGGCGCTCGAAAGCATGATATACCGCGCGCTGAAACATGCGCACCAGCTCAATATCGCTACGTTCGCGATGATTGGTCAGCGTGACGGTATAGGTCATGGTCAACTCGAGCGGATCGGCGGGCAAATCACGACCTTCGCTGATCAACTGATGCACTGGCGACCAGGTAAAATGTATCTCTAGCCACGGCGGCATCGTGGCCAGCGTCAGCGGCTCGCCGTGTTCGGGGAAGAGTTCAATCTTGCAGGTACGATCGTGCGTGGCCGGAATGACGCTCTCTATCAGCGCATGTTCGTGAAGACCTGCGCTCAGCCATGCATCTTCCAGCGCCAGCACGAGATCGTCATACGTTACCATCAAATCCACTCCTTAGAAACGGTATTATAACCGTTCGATTGTACCCCACTCTGTCAACGATAGCAACCTCCATTTGGAGGACAGTTTCTGATATTACTGTAGCACGAGAATTTCGTTGTTGCGCCATAATTCCGTGAAGAATCATTACCTGCCGCGCTGGACGACGCGGCTGACAACAATGCGACTTAAGAAGCCAGGCGGCGCAATTGTACCGGATCAACCAAAATGATAGCATCATCAGCGATACGGATGAGATTGGCTTCGCGCATATCACCCAACGCTTTGGTAACCGTTTCGCGATAGGCGCCGATCATTTCGGCCAATTGTTGATGCGTATAGCGCACGAGCGTTGCCGGCGCTGCGCCATCAACAGGATCACCGGCCAGATCGAGCAAGAGCGCGGCCAGACGTTGTGGCACACTCTTGAAGGCAATGTCGGCCAGTCGCTGCTCCATCGCGCGCAGGCGCGTACCCATCAGTTCCATCAGATCGATAGCGGCGCGGGGTTGACGACCGAGAAAGGATCGCAATACTTCGCGGTCGATACGTGCCACCACGCAATCGGTCATTGCTTCAGCGCACGTATCATGGATGCCATCACCGATCAGGGCCATCTCGCCAAACAGACTGGGAGGATGCAGTACCAGTAAGGTCAGCGCCCGACCCTCTGGCGAGAGTTTATAGATCCGCACACGACCCTGCTGCAAGAAAAACACATACCTGCCAATCTCATTCGGCATATGAAAAATGTGACCGGCAGGATACGAGTCGGTTTGCAGGAACGCCTCCAGATCAGCGTGTGCCGCCGGATCGAGATCGGGGAAAAGAGCGTGTAAACCGGTCATGATCGTGCTTCCTCAGCCACAAAGCGCGTCCCACCATCGCGCAAACCGGCCAGATTCACAATGCGCGCGCTTGTTGCGCCCCGGCTGAGAGCGGCCAGCGCCGAGCGCACCTTTGGGATCATTCCGCCGGTGATCGTACCCCGCGCGATATGCGCTTCGACCGCCGCAGGAGTCAGGATCGGCGCGATCTGACCATCAATGAATACCCCTGGCACATTGCTGACAAAGACCAATTCGGCGCCGGGCAACGCTCCGGCGATCGCTTCAGCTACCATATCGGCATTGACGTTGTAACTCAGACCGTCGGCCTGTCCCATGGCAACCGGCGCAATGACCGGCAGCCAACCTGCTGCAAGGAGATGGCGCAAGACCTCGCTATCAACAGCAGTCACGACCCCGACCCGGCCCAGATCGCGGCCATTAGGACGGTACGGCTCACAGCGCAGCAAACCGAGATCCAGTCCGCTCAGGCCGATTGCGCGCATTCCGGCATTGACGAAAGTCGTCACGATACGCTTGTTGATCGTACCGCAGACAACCATCTGCATAATATTCATCACTTCGGGTGAGGTCACGCGCAAACCATCAACAAATTCTACCGCCAGGCCAGCCTGCAAAACGGCTTCGTTGATCTCTTTGCCTCCGCCATGCACCAGCACAACCGGTTGGCTCATTGCTCGCAGCGCTGCGGCGATGCCGGTCAAAAATGCGGGATCGTCGAGTTCGTGCCCGCTGACCTTGATAACACTGACTGCATTCATTGCTTCACCTTGCTTGCCTGGACAGACTGCAATATAGCGATTCGCACTATTTTCGCGCCTCTAACGCTTTTTCGGATTGGCGAAGCTGGATGACCACCGGCAAGATTACCTCATCGATGCATGCCCGGTAACCAGATACTGCAACTGCTGTATACGCAGCGCCAGATCGGCTCCGTTGCGCTCGGCCAGCGCCTGCTGGTAATGCAGCGTGCTCCAGATTGGGATTAGCGGCATCGCGGCGGCAAGGCCGATCACCCAGGCAACAGCGCTGAGACCGCGGGTCAGCGGATGTTCGGCACCCAGTAGCAGACCGAAGGGAGCCGGTAACAAAACGCCAACTGTTAACGTGACAATCGTTGCCACTACGCTAAAAATCAGCGCAGCGCAGAGAAAAACAAGCATATTATAGGCGAAACGACGAAAGAGTAGACTCCACGATAGCCCGATTGCCTGAGTCAGGGAAATAGAATCATCGAGCACCGGTTGGACGGCATAGAGCGCCGCGATCAGGCTGGAACCACACAGCACCAGGTACAGGTAGTATGTCAGTATCGCTGCCACAATAACCAGTGGAAAGAGCAAGACGAACGCAGTGAGGCTACTTGTAGTACTGGTGATAACAGCCAGCGAAAAGAACACCATACAGCCAATAACGCTGAACAATACACCGCCTGCCGTCAAAACAATAAAGCCCCAGATGAATGTTAGAACGCTGCCATACCCAAACGCTATCAGCCAGCGCCCGATCCGGGGCCAACGCCAGATAATTCCAGCTATTGATAGTGGTTGACCGGCGAGCGCAACGCTAGTCGCTTGCGTCAGTGGCGGGATCATGAGCAACGAGGTTAAGAGCAAGCCAAATACGACCAGCAGGAAATCGGTGAACGTGGCGTCGCTTAGATCGCCAATTGAGAAAAGCAGACTGAACGTGACCAGCATAGCCGGCAAACTGAACAAACCTGCCAGCCCGGCAAAGACGATCAGGTGGCGACGGTAGAGGCTCACGCCGGTATCAAGCAGGCTGAAGACCTCCTGTAGGGTTGTGCGAAACGCCTGGCGCATCCCGTGATCTCCGTATTCAATGGATTCAAGCAAGCCGATCTGCTTCGCCGATCAGGCGCAGCAATTCCGCTTCACGCAGATCGGTGCGGCGCAATTCCGTCAACATCCGGAGTAACGCTTCCTGATCGACGGGGCGAACGGCAGCCAGCGCAGAGACAAAAGCCTGATCGTCAAGCGTCGTCGCCAGTCCATACGGCTGGCCAAGCCGCCGTCGTAGCGTCTGCCGATAGTGTTCCGCAGCATACGAGAGATGCCCGGCCCGACGCAGCATGCCGGCGACGCTGTCGATGTATTCGATGCTGCTACGGCGAGCCGCTTCGCTGCGCAACGGCAGAGGACGAGCAAAACGGCGACTACCGGCCAGGATAAACAAACCAACCACTACCACGCTATAGATGATAGCCCAACCTGCCGGATGACTCAGCAGCAACGCGCGCAGATCGGCTGTTGATCCAAAGCCATGATGAAATTCGTCAAACACGATCTGTTTCCCGGCAGGTAATCGACGCAGCAGATTGAGAATCAGGGCCGCCGATTCTGGCTCGCGCAACCCTTCATTTGTGAACGGATAGAGGCTCGCGACGGCGATGACGTAGCCATCTCCGTAGCGCTGACCGACAATGATCGGCTGCGCATCGGCCACTGCCAGCGGCGCAAAGGCCGGCAGCGGCGCTAATGATGCTACCGCCACTCCTGTCTGCACGGAAACCTGCTCAATGGGTGGCGCGCCAAGAGCGGGATGCAATACTTCAGCGGTGGTCACAAACCGTCCCATCCGCTCAAGCTTGAGATCAAATGCAGCCAGTAATGGCGATACATTGCTGCGCGGGTCAGGCACATTATCGGCAACCACCAGCACACCACCCGCTGCCACCCATGTCGTTACCTGGGCAACCTGATCCGGTTCGTAGCGCTCACTCGGCCCTAACACAAAGAGCATCCCATCACGCGCGTTCAGAGTAAATGGCCGATAAGCCAGTCGTTCCACCTCTTCGTACACCCGATTCAGCCAACGGTAAAGGGCCAGGGTACCATTGTCGTCGCTACTAAACGATGTCGCGCGCGCGTCGAAGAAGCGCTGACCGCTCTTCTGCTCGACATTGAAGGCGGCAAACAGCGCCAATCCGACGAAAAGGAGGCCAAGCACGATCAATTCAAGTCGCAGCTTCATTGCTTGTTCCCGCCTGCCTGGTTAACGATTGAACCGCCGCTACCTGTTCTTCGTAACGCGCAAACGCCTGATCGTCGATTGGTCGAAAACCATACCATACGGCGTCAAAAGTTGCGATAACCGGTTCGAGCAGGTCACGCGCTGGCGACGAAGACCGCAGCCGTTGCAAGTATTCGCGATTGGTAAGCGAACGGTCATAGCGCAATACACCCTGTTCATTGAGCCAGAGCAAGGCAGCGAGATAGAGATAGCGCACTGCGCTGCGCCGATCGCTGGCCTGACGCGCTGCCGCAGCCAGGCGCTGCGCTTCGCTAACTGTGACCGGATCGTCCGTCGCCTCAGCAGGAGCCTTGACCGGCGCGCGCAACACCCGGCGCGCGCCGCGCGCCCAAAAGATGATCACTCCACCAAGCAGCATTGCGGCAACGATCAATCCGATCTGGACGAGTGGGGTAAGACCGGAGATCGCTTCCGGTTCGTTAGCAACAGGCACTTCCGGCACTTCAGGCATCAATTGGGCGAACCACTCGAGCAGCCAGTTTAAGAAATGAGTCAGCCAGCTCTCATCACGGGTCTGGTTAAAGGGAGGCTCATTCAACACCTGCTCCCATTGTTGCAATGCCGTTGCCGGGACTCCGTGTTCGGGCATAGCAAGCGCATCGATCAACGCGCCTAATCGCGCCGCAATGGCCGGCAGATCGGGATCGCGTTGCGCCAATGCCTCTGCCAGCCAGCGCTGATCGACACGCGCGATCTGGCCGTCAGGCATCTGTACCCGATTGATCGGGATCAGTTCGCGCGCCAGGACCTGAAGATCGAGAAGATCGCCACGTTGCGCCGCAGCATAGGTTGCCCGCAGCAGACGGTCGTAATCGGCCAGAGAAACCTCAGCCGGCTGTGCCGCCACCGGCGTCGTCCATCCACACCAGGCGACGAAGAGGATGATAAACCACAGATGGATTCGCATTTTTCATCCTTGACCGTCAGAAAACTTTACGTTATAGTAAAAACAAGTACGTGACAAAAGCTGTGCAACAACGTCTTGTGGGAGGATCACCCATGGGCCCGCAACGTCGGGAAAAGCTAAACGGCATCTGGATCTCTGATGTCTCTATTCGCCAGCCAGTCTTCATCACCATGGTGATGCTGGCGTTCATCACGTTCGGTATTCTCTCATTCCGCTCCACCCCCGTCAACCTGTTACCGGAAATTGATGTTCCCATTATCGCGGTCAGCGTGACGTACCCTGGCGCCGGCCCGGAAAGCGTGGTTGACCAGGTCGTGCGGCCGATCGAGAACGCGGTCAATACCCTGGCCGGTTTGCAGCACATCACTGCGCAGGCCAATGAAGGCTCGGCCTTGATCATCCTTGAGTTCGAAGCCGGCAATGATGCCAGACAGCTTGAAGAGGATGTGCGACAGCGCGTCAATAGTATCTTACCGCAATTGCCGCGCGATGTGCGCCAGCCGGTCTTCCAGCGCTTTGACCCCAACCAATCGCCGATCATGCAGATCGCTGTTGCCGATACAGGTGGTCGGACTCCGCTCGAGCTGCGTACCCTGATCGAAGACGAGATTGTGCCCCGGATTCAGCGCGCGCCCGGCGTGGGATCGGTAACGGTGAGTGGTGGACAGCAACGCCAGATCAATGTCTGGCTCGATCTGACAAAGTTGCAGGCCTACGGTTTGTTGCCGGCGCAGGTGAGTCGGTCATTGCAGCAGGCTAACGCCGATCTCGGTCTTGGTACGCTGGTCGAGAATAATACAGAGATCAGTTTGCGCGTGCCATCGTTGCTGCGAAGCGTTGAAGATATTGCCAATGTGCAAATTTCAGGCACTCCCTACCGGGTCAGCGATGTGGCAGTGGTTGAGGAGGGTGTTGCCGATGTTACAACTATCTCACGCTTGAACGGCAATGAGGCAATTATCCTGAACGTGCTCAAACAGTCGGGTGCCAATACTGTCACAGTGGCCGATAACGTGTATGAAGCGCTCGATCAGGCCTTTGCCGCCTTCCCCGAACTGACCTATACCATTCCGCTCGACACTTCGGAAGCGGTGCGCTCATCGGTGCTTTCATCGCTCGAAGAGTTGATGTTTGCATCGATTGCGGCGTTTCTCGTAGTGTGGTTCTTCTTCGGCAATTTGCGCAGTACGATCATCACGATGGCCGGTCTACCGGTCATTCTGATCGGCACGTTCATCTTTATGCCGATCTTTGGCTTAACGATCAATCTCGTCACCCTGCTGGCCCTCTCGCTCTGCGTCGGTCTGGTGATCGATGATGCGATTGTTGTGCGTGAGAATATTTTCCGCCACCTCGAACGGGGTGAAAGTCCGCGAGTCGCCTCATCACGCGGCACGTGGGAAGTTGCGCTCTCAGTGGTGGCAATGACTCTTACCATCGTGGCCGTCTTCGTTCCGGTCACATTTGCCGAAGGCGTGGCCGGCATTGTTTTCAAGTCGTTCGGCCTCGTGGTCTCGATTGCTATCCTGCTCTCGCTGGCCGAAGCATTTACGTTCGCGCCGATGATGTCGGCCAACCTCTTCCCCAATATCAAGATCAAGCCCAAGCCTCATCATGGGAAGCATGAGCCGATTGTCGAAGTGCCAATCTCTGATGAAGTGAGTGAACGCGACATCGGCCTGTTACAAGAGGCGAACGAAGATCCCGGTCGGCTAGGACGCTGGTATGGTAAACTGCTCGCCTGGACACTGGCCAGTTTGCGCAACCAGTTCATCGTTGTTGGTGTCGCAATTGGTGTGCTGGCGCTGAGTGTCTGGGTCGCCAGCGGTCTCAAGCTGACTTTCTTCCCCGAACAGGATCCGCACGAGTTTGTGATGCGGTTTGAAGCTGCGCCAGGAACGACTCTCGCTGAAACCGACCGTCTGGCCCGCCAGGCCGAGCAAATCCTGTTGAGCGATCCGGCAGTTGAGAATGTCATTGCCCGTGTTGGCGCAGCCGGCTTCCCGGAGCGAGCTGAGTTTTCCGTGACCCTGGTGGGTCGCACGCCGACATTGCCGACGCAGGAGCGTTTGCGCGACCAATTGGACTTTTTGCCGCGTCTGAGCTTCTCGGTGCCGAGCTTCCAGCCCTCTAGCGCCGGTGTGGAAGGGCGCGAACTGCAGGTCAGTCTTCAGACGACACGACCTGCTACTGAGCTGGCGCCGCTCGTCGAGGCAATTAAGCGCGAGATGGCATCGGTGCCGGGGTTAGTCGATATTGATAGTAATTTGCAGGTTGGCAAGCCCGAGTTGCGCCTGCGCGCCGATCCGGCTCGCATTGGCGAACTGGGTATTACAAATGAGGATATTGCCACGTCGGTGCGCGCGCTAATCAACGGTGACCGCGCGACGGTACTGCGCAATAACGGTAGCGATACCGATGTGGTTGTGCGACTGGCACCTCAAGATCGGACAGGGGTTGAGACGCTCGGCGCGATTAGCATTCCCACGCGCGCCGGTGTGGTGCCGCTTAGCTCGCTCGGCACAGTTGAGCTGGCTTCGAGTCAGGTCTCGATCCGCCGCTACGACCGACTCAACCAGGTGCTGATCGGCGCCAATCTCGAAGGGGTCAATCTGACCGATGCCCAGGCAGCCGTGCAGGCCCGACTCGATGCGCTGAATATTCCGGCTGATGTGATCGTCAGCTATGTCGGTACCTTTGCCCAGACCAATGAAGGCTTCTCGTCGCTATACCTCGCGATGGGTTTGTCGGTACTCTTCGTCTACATGGTACTGGCCTCACAGTTCGGCAGCTTCACCCAGCCGCTGGTGATTATGATGGCAATGCCGTTCAGCTTCATCGGCGCGTTCCTGGCCTTGCGCCTGGTCGGCATCGATCTTGACATCACCGGCATGATCGGTCTGATCATGTTGCTCGGTCTCGTGGTGAAAAACTCGATTCTGCTGGTTGACTTTACTAACCGGTTGCGCGATCTCGGCCTCGATAAGCATTCGGCCCTCAAGCTCGCCGGCGCGATCCGGTTGCGCCCAATCTTGATGACGGCGCTCTCGCTAGTAGCTGGCGCAATGCCGACAGCGCTGGGCATTCACTTGCTGGCAACCGGTGAAGGGAATGAGTTCCGTAAAGGGCTGGCATGGGTCTTGATCGGCGGTATGTTGACCTCGACGCTGCTGACATTGCTGGTGGTGCCGACGGTGTATAGCCTGATGGATGCGGCAGTGACGTGGTTGAAGCGGCGCTTTAGCGGCGCGCAAGCCCACGAAGGGTTCGAGTTGCCGGCTCCTGGCCCCGGCGTGACGATTACATCGGCTCCGACCGGCGGATCGGCGCTGACCCGACCGGCGCCAGCAAGCCCGCCAACTACGCCGGCAACACCCGCCAGTGAACCATCGGCAGACTAGCGTAGAAGAAAAAGGGGTGGGAGTACGCCGTTTGCCGGTCGCTCCTTCCCCCTTTTCCTGATTATCTGTAATTTGCCAGCCATTTTGTGACAGGAGTAAACGCACAATGCGAAGAGTGGTTGCATCAACAGTGATCGGCGGCGCTCTGGCGCTACTGGCCGCCTGCGCTGCTCCGGCCCCTGCGCCGACTGCCGTCCCCACGGCTGCGGCTGAGACGCGCCCAACGGCGGTTCCTTTACCCACTACCGCGCCGGTCACTACCATCGATTTGGCGGGCGCGCCCGCCATCAGCCTCGGCGTTACCGCTAGCGGCGAAGTCGTTGCTCGCAGCAGTGCCGATCTGAGCTTCCGCATCCCCGGTGTGGTGGCCGAGGTTTTCGTCGAGGAGGGTGATCGGGTGAAGGCCGGCGATCCGCTGGTTGCCCTTGATGCCCGTGAACTGGAATTGCAGGTTGCGCAGGCTGAAGCCAGTCTGGCCCAGGCTCAGGCCAACTACGAACGGTTGATCGAGGGCGCTACGCCAGAAGAGATTGCGGCAGTACGCGCGCAGGTGGCGCAGGCGCAGGCTGCGTTGCGACAAGCGCGCGGTAGCGTGACCGACGCCGATCTTGCTGCTGCCGAAGCCGCGCTGGCACAGGCCGTTGCGCGGCGTAACGATCTGCTCGATGGGCCGAGCGATGCCGACCTGACGGCAGCGCGAGCCACTGTTGAGCAGGCGGAAGCAAACCTGAACATTCAGCGCACCAATCTCTCGGCGGCGAAGTCAAATGCAGAATTGCAGATGCTTCAGGCGGCCAATGCGTTGCGCGACGCTCAACAGGCGTACTCTGATCTGTACTGGGATAATCGCGAACGCGAGCAGCAACTGGCAAAGTTTGGCCTTGAACTGCCGAAAGAAGCGAAGGACGCTGAAGAGCAACTGTTACGCGCCGTTGAGTCGGCAGAGGCGCGGTATAAGCAGGCGCAACTGGCTTACGAACAGGCCCGTCAGAACGAGATCGACGGAATTGCAGCGGCGGAAGCGCAGGTGCGCGCGGCGCGTAGCAATTTGCAGCGCCTGCTCGATGGGCCTACCGCCGATCTGATCGCGGCGGCTGATGCGGCAGTGGCGCAGGCCCAGGCCACGCTCGAACGCTTGCGCGGCGAGCAGCGGGAAGGCGCGCTGGCGGCAGCGCAGGCTGGTGTCGCCGCGGCCCAGGCCAATCTTGAACGGATTACCGCTCCACCGACGCGCCAAAACCTCATCGCAGCCGAGGCCGCCGTCAAGATCGCAGAAGCGGCCCTCAATGCTGCCAGATTGAACCTCGAAAAGGCAGTATTGCGCGCGCCGTTTGATGGAATTGTAGCCAGAGTGAATGTTGATCCCGGCGATCTGGCCGGTACCGGCGCGCTTCCCGCCGTCCAGATTGTCGATATGAGTGAATTGCACGTTGAAGCTGCAATCAGTGATACCGATGTATCGCGTGTGCGCGAAGGTCAGTCGGTTGAAGTGCGGGTTGATGCGTTGCCCGGCACGGTCTTCCAGGGTACTGTTGACTTTATTGCTCCCATTGCCAATGTCGTCGGCAATGTGCGCACCTTTACCGTGCGGGTCAAGCTGAATGAGCAGGAAGGATTGCGCGCCGGCATGAGCGTTCGGATTACGATCCTCACCGATCGCTAAGACGGGTATCGATGGTTGCCGCAGCCGTGACAGTCATGCCGGCTGCGGCATAGTTGTCTGATTTGTGGTATAGTGCCGGCTATCAACGATGTTGTTGGCCGGTTGATTGAAACTCCTATGAGCACGACGCTCCGCGAACGCCGCCGCCAGATGCTGCGCGACGAGATCCTCGCCGCAGCGCAGCAATTTATTGCCGAACGTGGGTTTGCTGCCCTTGTGATGGATGAGCTGGCGGCCCGCGTTGGAATCTCAAAACCAACGCTGTACAATCAGTTTCCCACCCGTGAAGACTTGCTGGCCGCAATGATCGCCCGCCTCATTCGCGATCTCTTTGCTGCGGCTGCTATCGGCGAACCAGGTGACCGTTCGCCGCTCGAACAGCTTTGTGATCTGTTGCGGGCGAGCGTGGTATTCCAGATTCAGCATCACGCTGCCGCATTTCAGTTGTGGTTGCCAGAGGTAGCTGAGCTGCTGGAAAAACATCCTCATTCGCGCGATGAGCTGCTGAAGGCCCAGGCGCGGGTGATGCGTCTGGCCGCCGCAGCAATTGAATCTGGCGAAGTAGCTCCCGATTTACAGCCGGTAGATGTTATTCGCACCTTTTCGTCGCTCCTCTGCTTCCCGTTTGTTGGTGGACGCAACCTGCCACCGGCTGCTGACCCGGAAGCAACGGCTGAACTGGTAGTGCGTATCTTTCGCCAGGGGTTGCAGGTGCCGGCACGCGATCAGGGTGTGTCACTATCGTTGCCAGAATCGCAGTAAGATCCTTTGCGCGACCTGATGTATCATCACACTGCGCCATGTCTTCATTACCACCATCCTACCCGATCTGGCACGACTCGCCCGATCCTGTCTATCCCGTTCTCACTGAGACGATTGCCGTCGATGTCTGTGTGATCGGGTTGGGTGGTTCGGGCCTGACCTGCATCCACGAGCCTACTCGATTTGGGTGTGCGCGTGGTCGGAATTGATGCTACAACCGTTGGCGGTGGCGCTGCCGGACGCAACGGTGGGTTTTTGCTGGCAGGTCTGGCCGCTTTTTATCACGAGGCGGTCAGGGCG
>Ga0209721_1000292_pt1 | contig 48189 bp, 41 predicted proteins | sample TshhotsprinmetaG_FD_184139 | JGI IMG/M metagenome (GOLD analysis project Ga0209721, IMG submission 184139) | Hot spring microbial communities from South Africa to study Microbial Dark Matter (Phase II) - Tshipise hot spring metaG (SPAdes)... | ecosystem: Environmental > Aquatic > Thermal springs...
ATTAGTTTATATTCCTTGAGCGTATAAGCGTATAAAAGATTATATGCCCTTTTCACATATTTGTAGAGCAAGGGTTTTGGCTCCATTTAACAGGGTATCAAGCTCCTCTTCTTTTTTTGTTTCTACGTAAATTCTAATTTTTGGTTCTGTTCCAGAAGGTCTTATCATAATCCATGAATGGTCCTCAAAAACAATTTTTATGCCATCAATATTTATTATAGATGAGATTTTCTTTTCTAATTCGCCTAATTTAAAGGAATCCCCTTTTTTAAAATTTTCGGACAAAGAGTTAACATGTTTTTTTACATGAGGTCCATAATTTTGGAGAGGAATCTCTATCCCTGTTCTATCAGGATAATATCTTCCATGCTTTGATTCGATTTCTTCTAAGTATTCGCTAAGATTTTTGTTAAAATGAGCCATCATTTCTAAGGCAAGGAGAACTCCAAATAGGGCATCCTTTTCAAGGGTATGATTTTGTACGGAAATGCCGTCTGATTCTTCAAATGCAACAATAGCCTTTTTTTCTGCCTCTGGTAAAAGATAAGGTCTAAAGTTTTTAAATCCAACCTTTGTTTCAATAACTTCAATATCTAAGCTTTGAGCAATTGAGTTAACAAAATTGCTTGTACCAACACTTTTTACAACAACCCCTCTCATCCCTTTAACAGAATGCAGATAGTGCAGAGCCATGCCTCCAAAGTAGTTCATTGGAATCTGTCTTTTTAGATCTGCAAACCTAACTCTGTCTCCATCTGGATCAATTATAGCAGCAAATCCGAGGGAATTTTCCTTTAGATGGGAAAGGGCATAAGCAAGATTTTCTTTGCTTGGTTCTGGAGAGAGCCCTTCAAAGAGAGGGTCATCTTCTCGTCTTAAGCAGATAAAGGTCCCCGGAGGAGTTAATAGGATTTTTGCAATTTTCCCTCTTGTAGAACCATGCATGTGATCAACTGCAATGGTTGTTGATTTGGTTTTTAAAAAATTTCGGATTTTATCAATTTCTAAAACATTTCTTTTCTCAATAAATCCTCTGTAGAGCTCTGTTGCATCTATGTTTTTAATCTTTTGTGGAAGTGTTGATTTAATCAAATTTCCTCTTTTCATTATTTCGTTAGCTATATTTTCTATAGGCTTTGTAAGTTCATCAGGAGCAGGGCCACCGTCAGAAGGATTTAATTTCAACCCACCGTAATTAGGTGGATTGTGGCTTGGCGTAAGATTTATTGAGGCTGCTGCTTGGAGTTCAACTACACTTGCTGATAGTTCAGGAGTAGCAGCCTCCCCAGCGTAATAGCATTTTATACCTTCTTGTTCAAGAATTCCCATAATCTCGTAAGAGAACTCTTTACCAAGAACTCTATTATCATGGCCCACAACTACGCCTCTTTCTTTAAAATCATTAAATGAATTGACTCCAAAGGAGGAAAGGATAGCCTTATCCTCGCTTTTTACTGCCTCAATAATTGCTTGTGTTAGAACTCTAATATTTTGCATTGTAAAATCAGAACCTATTTCACCACGCCAGCCAGATGTGCCAAAATGAATTACTGTAGGGTCTGAATTTTCTCTGGCAAGCTTTTCAATTTCTTTTATTAGATGGCGATTTGTATTGGGATTACTTAGGATATTTTTCCATATTTGTGAAGCCTTCATACATTTCTCCTCAGAAATTTTATTATAAAAACTTAAAGCACTCTAATTGAAAAATTCAAGTTTTATCTTTGTTGGTTAATGTTCTTTTAAAAATTAATGGTATAATTAATGAAAAATAAGAAGGAGGAGGGAAAAATGGTGATAAAGCTTTCTCCTAAAGATGTTTATAAAAAATGTGATGAAACTATTTTTGATTTTGAGACAACAGAGGAACTTCCGCCTCTTACGGGCACAATTGGACAAGACAGAGCAATTGCTTCATTAGACTTTGGATTAAATCTCCCTGCAAAGGGTTTTAATATATACGCCCTTGGAGCTCAGGGAACAGGTAAAATGAGAGCCATCAGAACACTTCTATCAGAAAAGGTAAAAAACGAGCCTGTTCCGCCAGATTGGTGTTATTTGTACAACTTTAAAAAACCTGATACTCCAATTGCAGTGAGCCTTCCTGCTGGAAAAGCACGAGAGTTTCAAAGAGATATGGAGAACCTTATAAATACTTTGAAGGTTGAGATTCCAAAGGTATTCGAATCTAAGGAATATGATAAACAGAGAAGCAAAATCCTTGAAGATTTTCAACAAAAACAGAAAGAGTGGTTTTCAGCTATTGAAGAAGAGGCAAGAAACAAGGGATTTGCCATCCGAAAAGCTCTTGCAGGCTTAATTATTGTACCAATAAAAAGAGACGGCGAACCACTTACAGAAGAAGAGTTTCAGGCTCTTGATTTTGAGACAAGAAAACGAATTGATGAACTAGGTAAATCTCTTCAAGAAAAGCTTGATGATGTGGTAAGAGCAGTTAGAGAGGCTGATAAAATGGTTAAGGACATGCTTATTAAGCTTGAGAGACAGATTGCCCTTGATGTAATAGATCAGCCTATAGAGGATTTAAAAAGTAAATACTCATTTAGTGAAAAGATTGTTAACTATCTTGATGCAGTAAAGGATGACATTCTTAATAATATTCAGGATTTTAAAATTCAAGAGGAAGTCTCTCCTCCAATGCCTCCATTCATGAGAATTCCACGGGAGGCTTCCTTTGTGAAATACAGCGTTAACATTTTAGTTGATAATTCAAATACTGATGGTGCACCTGTAGTATTTGAACCTAATCCGACTTATCTTAATCTTTTTGGAAGCATTGAATACAAAATTCAGTACGGCATGGCAGTAACTGATTTCACTATGATAAAGGGTGGAGCCCTTCATAGAGCAAATGGCGGATATCTTGTTATAGATGCAATGGCTTTAATTAGAAATCTTTTTTCCTATGATTCTTTAAAGCGAGCTTTAAGAAATAAAGAGATTCGGATTGAAGATGTATGGGAACAGTACAGATTAATTACTACATCCACTTTAAGGCCTGAGCCAATTCCATTAAATATTAAGGTAATACTTACTGGAACACCCTATTTGTATTATATTCTTTATAATTACGATGAAGAATACAAAGAACTTTTTAAAGTAAAGGCTGATTTTGATATCAGAATGCCACGGAATGAGGAAAATGTGAAAAAATACGCTCAATTTGTCTCTCTATGTCAAAAAGATGAAGGACTTCTTCCTTTTGATCGTTCTGCCGTTGCAAAAATAGTTGAATATGGTTCAAGACTTGCTGAACATCAGGAAAAACTTTCAACCCAATTTAGCATCATCGCTGACATTGTGAGAGAAGCCTATTATTGGGCAAAAAAGGACTCAAGCAATATTGTGAAGGCTTCCCATGTTTTGAAAGCTCTTGAACAAAGAGTTTACAGGTCAGCAAGTATCGAGGAGAAATTAAGGGAACTTATTCTTGAGGATGTATTAATTGTGGAAACGGAGGGAAAAAAAATAGGACAGATAAACGGACTTGCAGTGCTTGATCTTGGCGATTACAGTTTTGGAAAGCCTTCAAGAATTACAGCAAGAACCTATTTAGGAAGAGCGGGCATTGTGAATATTGAAAGAGAAACAAAAATGTCAGGCAAAATTCATGAAAAGGCAATAATGATACTTTCCAGTTATCTTTTGAGTAAATATGGCATAAAAAAGCCGATAAGTCTAAGTGCTTCTTTAACCTTTGAGCAGTTGTATGAAATGATAGAAGGAGATAGTGCGACCTGTGCTGAACTTTATGCTCTCTTAAGTAGTATTGCAGAGATTCCGCTTAAACAGAGCATAGCTGTCACTGGTTCAATGGATCAGAAAGGTGAAGTTCAGCCAGTTGGCGGAATAAATGAAAAAATAGAAGGATTTTTCGAATTATGTAAAATTCGTGGCTTAAATGGTTCCCATGGAGTGATTATTCCTAAGAGGAATGTTAGACATTTGATGTTAAAAGATGAAATACAGAAAGCAATTGAAGATGGAAAATTCCATATATATGCAATTGACTTTGTCGAAGAAGGACTGGAGATTCTAACAGATATGAAAGCAGGGCAGCTGCAGCCTGATGGAACCTATCCAGAAGACACTATCAACTATCTTGTTATGAGAAAGCTGGAGGAGATGTCAGAACTTCTTAAGAAAAAGGAAAAAGAAAGGGAAAATGATAAAAAAGAAAACGAGAAATAAAATAATAATTCAAATGATTTTATCTTTTAGAGAGATTTTTATTTATTCCGGAAGTGTCAAGTAGATTAAATAGCATTGTGTTCCTAAAATTTCTACTCCTCTTAAAGGAAAGTGAATAAAGAATTAGTGAGTTAATATGCCGAAGGCGGGACTCGAACCCGCACGGGTTTCCCCACACGCCCCTCAAACGTGCGTGTCTACCAGTTCCACCACTTCGGCTAGATACTTAATAATAATACCAAGAATCACCTTTTTGTTTCAACTTTTTTTAAGACTCACAGAATTTGATCCGATTTCATCAAATGAAGACTCATTTAATTCAAAAAACTAAATATTTCGAATATTGATATCTTCCCATCCAATCAACATAGCTAAACTTTTATAATTTTTAAAGCCATTTTTTCTTGCTTGGCATACGAATATCAAAAATCTCTCCTACAAAGCTTGTAGAAAAAATGTCTCCCTCTCTCTTGCTTGCAACCATTAATCCATCCTAATTCCAGGGATAATCTTGTTGATATGAAGGCATCGCGGTTAACAAAAGACATGGATATATGGAGATTGATAAAGGATAGTGCGACCGATGAATGAGCGGAAAATTATAGGATGGAGATCTTTGAGAAGTTAGAGTTTGCACTTTTGTCATTATGAGGGCCTCGATTGTCCGAAGGTGTCTTTCTCCTTAGTCACTGTAAAGTTTTTTTTGTCACTGCGAGGAACTCGATGTCCCGAAGCAGTCTCTAAAACCAATGGAATGAGATTGCTTCGTCGCTTGCGCTCCTCGCAATGACAGAGAAGAAAAGCCTCGCAATGACACTTCCTTTCGTCACTGCGAGGGGCTTGATGTCCCGAAGCAGTCTCTAAGTAAAGTTTACGAAAAGACAACTATGAGATCCCTTCGCTTCGCTCGCAATGACGGAAATGGGGAGAGACGAGATTGCGGAGCCTCTTCTGAACGTAGTGAGGAATTCCGCTCCTTGCAATGACCCTCTTCCACCATCATTCCGAGCGGAGCGAGGAATCTTATTGAGGATCGTATTGAGATTGCTTCGGAGCTTCCGCTACTCGCCATGCTTGTAAAAGAGGTGCTTCTAATAGTGAAATAGAAGTCGATTATACGGCGATGATCAGATGATTATCAGCAGATGATAGTTAATTGATTTACAAAGGTTTTTTAAGTTTCTATTAATGAAGTCGGGTTAAAGCAAATCCTGGGTTATGGCTATTTTTTCTTTTCTCTCAACAAAAAATTAATTCAATAATTTGTTGAGATTGAGGCAAATAAGGGATTATTAAGGAATTTTTTATTAAACCTAATATAAAATGAATTAACATGTTGATATAAAATAACTCAATATGTTATATTAACTTCATGGAGCGTAAGGATTATTATAAAATTCTTGGAGTAGGTAAAGATGCCTCCCAGGAGGATATAAAGAAGGCTTATAGAAAGCTGGCGAGAAAGTATCATCCAGATTTAAATCCTGGAAACAAGGAAGCTGAAGAAAAATTTAAAGAGATCAATGAAGCTTATGCTGTTTTAAGTGACCCCAAAAAAAGAGAAGAATATGACAGAGGCGAAAGCTTTGATTTTCAAGGTTACGACTTTGGTGGTTTTGACTTCAAGGGAGGATTTGATTTAGGTGATATTTTTAGTGATCTATTTGGAGAGACTTTTACTGCTACAGGAAGAACCTATGTAAAAGGTGAAGATGTGGTTGTTCCTGTAAGCTTAACCTTTGAAGAAGCCTATAATGGAACAGTAATTCCTGTTACTTATCGCAGATATATTGAGTGTTCTGCCTGTAATGGAAGCGGTGCGGATAGATTGGATATATGTAAAAAATGTGGTGGAAGTGGGAGAATTCAAGCCTCACGGGGCTTTATGAGAGTAAATCAAATCTGCTCAAACTGTGGTGGAAGAGGTAAAACAGCCTCTTCTGTATGTAAAAATTGTCGAGGAGAGGGAAGAATTTTAAAAACAGAGACAGTTAAAGCCAAAATTCCTGCTGGTGTTGATACAGGCTCTACCGTCAAGGTAAAGGGATATGGTAATGCTGGATTAAACGGTGCTCCCTCAGGCGATCTTATTTTAGAGGTTAGCGTTACACCGCATCAGTTTTTTACAAGAAAGAGCGATGATATATACATTGAACTTCCTATTACCTTTGTTGAAGCAGCTCTCGGAGCTAAGGTAGAAGTACCAACTCCGGAAGGAAAATCTGTAACCATGAAAATACCAGAAGGAACACAGAGTGGTCAGAAGTTTAGAATTTCCAACAAGGGTTTTCCCTCTGTTAAGGGTAATAGGAGGGGAGACATGTATGTTATTACCAAAATCGTTGTTCCAAAAGGACTTACCGCTTCGGAAAAGGAGGAGATAAAAAAACTCGAAAAATTCTATTTTGAAAATCCTAGAAAGCAGATGTTAGGGGGTTAAAGATGGGAAGAGAAGACAGATTTTACATGATTAGTATGGTCTGTAAGCTTCTTAATGTTCATCCTCAAACACTTCGCCTATATGAAAGGGAAGGATTTATTAAACCAAAAAGAATAAAGAAACAAAGGATTTATACAGATGAAGATTTACAGAGGCTCAATTTTGTAATAAAACTTACGAAGGAACTCGGTGTTAACAGAGCAGGAGTAGATATTATTCTTCGAATGAGAGAGAGAATGTTAATCATGCAGGAGGCTATGGAGGAAATTCTTAGGCATGTAGATGAAGACATTAGAACAGAAATCGAACACAGGTTAAAAAAATTATTTCAAGAGTTTTAAGGAGGAGAAAAGATGAGATTTGACAAGTTTACATATAAAACACAGGAAGCGATAAAAAAAGCTCAAACCATTGCTTCTCAATATGGTAATCAGCAGATTGATGTGGAACATTTATTTTACGGTCTTGTTGATGATGCTGAAGGCCTTGTAAATAGAATTCTTAAAGAATGTGGGGCTGACATACACTCTCTTAAAATAGAGCTTAAAAAGGCAATAGAAAAAATCCCAAAAGTCTATGGTGCTCAATCCCTTGAGCACATATATATAACTCCAAGGCTAAGTCAACTTTTTGAAAAAGCCGAAAAGGAAGCCGAACATTTAAAGGATGAATATATAAGTGTAGAGCATCTTTTGATTGCCCTTTTTGATGTTGGTGGTCCTGCTTTTGATGCCATTAAGAAGCAAGGAATTACAAGGCAGAAAGTGCTTGATGCAATGAGATCTATAAGAGGTGTGCATCAGGTAACAGATCCTAATCCTGAAGAAAAGTATCAAGCACTTGTTAAATATGGCAAAAATCTCACGGATCTTGCAAGGAAAGGAAAGCTTGATCCAGTTATTGGTAGAGATGATGAGATAAGGAGAGTTATACAGGTTTTAAGCCGAAGAACAAAAAACAACCCGGTGCTAATTGGTGATCCTGGAGTTGGAAAAACTGCTATTGTAGAAGGACTGGCTCAAAGAATTATTGCTGGTGATGTGCCTGAATCTTTAAGGGACAAGGATTTAATTGCCCTTGATATTGGTTCTTTGCTTGCAGGTGCCAAATACAGAGGAGAATTTGAGGAAAGACTCAAGGCTGTTCTTAAGGAAATAACACAGTCAGATGGAAGAATTATTACCTTTATTGATGAGCTTCATACCTTAGTGGGTGCAGGTGCAGCAGAGGGAGCTGTTGATGCAGCAAACATGCTTAAGCCCGCTCTTGCAAGAGGTGAATTAAGATGTATTGGTGCAACCACAGTAAATGAATACAGAAAATACATTGAAAAAGATCCAGCCCTTGAAAGAAGGTTTCAGCCTATTTTAGTGAAAGAGCCTTCAGTGGAGGATACAATATCTATTTTAAGAGGGCTTAAGGAAAGATATGAGGTTCATCATGGCGTGAAAATAAAAGACTCAGCTTTAGTAGCTGCGGCAATGCTTTCAGCAAGATATATTACAGATCGATATCTTCCTGATAAGGCCATAGATCTTATTGATGAGGCTGCAGCCAAGCTTAGAATGGAGATTGATAGTAGTCCCATTGAACTTGATGAGATAGAAAGAAAACTTAGACAGCTTGAGATCGAAAGGCAGGCTCTTAGTAAAGAGCCGACAGAAGATGCAAAAGAGAAGATTGATAAAATCTCTCTGGAGATTGAAAATTTACTACAAAAGAAGGAGCAGCTAAGCAGCCAGTGGCAAGCCGAGAAAGAGGTCATCTTACAAATTCGTGAGATTAAGGCAGAGATTGAACAGACTCGAATTGCCAGCGAACAAGCAGAAAGACAGGGTGATTTAACAAGAGCTGCGGAATTAAGATATGGAAAGCTAATTGAACTTCAGAAAGCCCTTGATGACGCCAATTCTCGACTTAAGGAAATTCAAAAGTCCAGAAAAATGCTTAAAGAAGAGGTAGATGAAGAAGATATTGCAGAGGTTGTTGCCAAGTGGACAGGGGTTCCTGTGAAAAAGCTTCTTGAGAGCGAAACGCAGAAGCTAATAAAAATGGAAGAGCGACTCAAAGAAAGAGTGGTTGGACAGGATGAAGCCATTTTTGCAGTAGCTAATGCAATTAGAAGAGCTAGGGCAGGGCTTCAAGACCCCAACCGCCCAATAGGTTCCTTTATGTTCCTTGGGCCAACAGGAGTAGGAAAAACAGAGCTTGCAAAGGCCTTAGCAGAGTTTCTTTTTGACGATGAAAATGCCATGATTAGAATTGATATGTCTGAGTATCAGGAGCGACATACGGTAAGTAGGCTAATTGGTGCTCCTCCTGGATATGTTGGTTACGAAGAGGGTGGACAGCTTACAGAGGCAGTACGCAGACGTCCTTACAGTGTTGTGCTTTTTGATGAGGTTGAAAAAGCTCATCCTGAGGTATTTAACATTCTTCTACAAGTTTTAGATGACGGTCGTCTTACAGATGGACATGGAAGAACAGTCGATTTCAGAAACACAATTATAATAATGACATCGAACATAGGCAGTGCTCACATACATGAATTTCTTGAAAGTAGAGATTCTGAGCATTGGCAGGACTTTAAGAGAGATCTCAAGTCTAAGATTAACGATGAATTAAGGGCATTTTTTAGACCCGAGTTTTTAAACCGAATTGATGAGATAATAGTTTTCAATCCTCTAAGTAGGGAGATTATGAAGGATATAATAGAGATTCAGATAAGAAAACTTAAGCACTATCTCAAGCAGAAAAAAATTGACCTTGTACTTACAGAAGAGGCAAAGGATTATATTGCTCGCATTGGATATGATCCAGTATATGGAGCAAGACCTCTTAGAAGGGTGCTTCAGAAAGAGATACTTGATTTACTTGCTTTGAAGTTAATAGAAGGTGTTTTTAAAGAAGGAGACACTGTAGAAGTTGATTTTAAAGATGATAAAATTCTATTAAATAGGATTGTTTTAGGAGAAATATCTTAGGAAAGGAGGAAAAAATGTCTATTGTAAAGTGGAGTCCCTTAAAAGAAATTGAAGAGATAAGAAGAGAAATGGATAAGCTATTTGAGGAATTTCTCTCACCTGTTAGAAGAAGAAGGGTGGTAAGCACAGAGGGTGTTATTTCACCAAATGTTGATATTTTTGAAAGAAATGGTGAAGTTTTTGTTCAGATAGAACTTCCTGGGGTGGCTAAAGAACAGGTAGAATTAACTCTTACTGATGATAGATTAATTATCAAAGGAGAAATTAAAAGGCCAGAAGGAATTAGAGAGGAAGATTATATTCTCAGCGAAAGATGCTTTGGTCCTTTTACAAGAACAATTAATCTTCCTGGTGATATTGACAAATCTTCTATCCGTGCATCTCTTAGAGAGGGAGTTTTAGAAATAGTATTGAAGAGGAAGGAAGAGGCAAGGGAAAGAGAGATTAAGATTCAATTGGAATAGAGGTGGTTAATGTCCGCCTTTATGAAGGCGGACATTTTTCTTTTTCTTTTGCAATTCTGTCAAGGATTCCATTTATAAAGGCTGCACTTTCTTTTGTCGAGTATTTTTTTGCAATTTCAACGGCTTCATTTATGGTAACCTGAAAGGGAATGTCTGGACAAAAGAGGATTTCATAAATTGAAAATCTGAGGATATTTCTATCAATTGTTATCATTCGGTCTATATCCCATTTGTTTGCGTAATTCTTGATGATTCCATCAATTTGAGACAAATTTTCAAGGGTGCCTTCAATAATTTTATTAGCAAAGGTTTTAATATCTTTGTTATCAACAATGTTACGTTCCCAAAAACTCTCAAGTTCTTCTTGCACAGTATTGTAATCATACGAGTTTCTTAATTTTTCATTCATGTCCCAGGCATATAGGAATTGAAGCACATATTCTCTCGCGACTCTTCTTTTCATATCAAGTTTCTATCTCCTTAGTTACATCTTATTGAAGTCTAAAAAGTTAAACTTCTAAATTTGCTCAATAACCCTTGCCATTTCAATAGCTACCATTGCTGCATCCCATCCTTTATTTCCAGACTTTGAACCTGCCCTTTCAATGGCCTGCTCAATTGTCTCTGTGGTAATCACTCCAAAGGATACTGGTACTCCGGTTTCGAGGCTTACTAAGGCAATTCCCTTTGAAACCTCTGCTGCAATATAATCAAAATGGGGTGTTGCTCCTCTAATAAGGGTTCCGAGACAGATTACCGCATTAAATTTTCCAGATTGAGCCAATTTTTTTGCAACAAGAGGAATTTCAAATGAACCTGGCACTCTCACTATCTGAATATCTGTCTCTTTTGCGCCGTGCCTTATTAAAGCATCAAGGGCTCCATCAAGGAGCTTGGAGGTTATAAATTCATTGAATCTACTAACTACAATTGCAAACTTTAAGCCTTGGGCTTGTAATTTTCCCTCTACAATTTTCATCTATTTCCTCCTTATGGATAGAATAGTTCAAATCTTCTCATTCTAACATTTATTACCAATGCGATGCCGATAAAATTTGCAAGAAGTGTTGTGCCTCCATAGCTCATAAATGGTAGTGGAATTCCGACAACAGGCATGATTCCTATGGTCATGCCGATGTTAATAAAGAAGTATATAAGAAAAATTGATGTAAATCCCACAGATATGAGTTTTCCAAAGTTGTCTTTTGCAACCATTGAAGTTTCAAAGCATCTTAAGAATATCAGATAGTAGAGCCCAAGCAGAATCAGACATCCCAAAAAGCCCCATTCTTCTGCGAATATGGGAAAGATAAAATCCGTATGCCTTTCGGGAAGAAATTTAAGAGGTCCCTGGGTGCCTTCAAGAAATCCCTTTCCAAAAAAGCCACCTGAACCTACAGAAATAACCGATTGCATAATGTTATATCCTATTCCCTTTGGGTCAATGTGAGGATCAATAAAGGCAATAAGTCTGTTCTTTTGATATTCCTTTAATCCTTCCCACAGGATTTCCCATAGGAATATTATGGATATGACTCCTACTGAGAGTAGTAATAAAAGGAGTCTTATAGGAAGTCCCTTGTAAATGATCATTACGAAGGTAAGTAAAAAGATTAAAAGAGCTGTTCCTAAGTCTGGCTGTTTGAGTATAAGTAAAAAGGGGATAATTCCAAAAATAAGAAGGGTCTTTAATACATCCTTTGTGGATAAGGGGGATTTCTTATTTTCAAGAAAGGCAGAAATGCTTATTATGAAAATAATTTTGAAAATTTCAGATGGTTGAAATGAAAAAAATCCAAGATTTATCCATCTTTTTGCTCCCATGGCTGTTTTTCCAGTAAATAGGACAATTACGAGTAAAATAATCCCAAATATATAGAAAATTAGCCAAAAATCCCGAAGTTTTGCATAGTCAAAGCTTACGAAAATTATTAGGGCTATTGTTGCAATTATTAGCCATAGGAGTTGCTTTACATAGAAGGGCGGATGTTCTCCTTCATCAAGAGGAGGTCTTGTGGCACTGTAAATCGTTAATATACCTACAATGCAGATTAAAATAACTACTCCAAAGGTTATCCAGTCGAAATGTTCGATCATTCTTCTATCAATTCTTAACATTTAGTTGCCTCTTTTTAATAAGATATCCTTCAAGAATGTTTTTTGCGACCGGAGCTGCAACTCCTCCACCGCTTCCACCGTGTTCTATGATCAGGGCAAAGGCTATCTCTGGATTATCAACAGGTGCAAATCCAATAAACCAAGCATGATGTTCAATGTTTATCCGACGGGTCAGTTTTTCTTTAGTCTTTTTGCTAACCACCTGCACAGTTCCTGTTTTTCCTCCGAATTTTATCATAAATGAACGGGCTTGGGCAGCAGTGCCCTGTGGTTCATTAACAACTGCATTTAATGCCTCATTAATCACTGCGAGATTTTTAGGATCAAAATTTAAATCCTGTTTATCAATGCTTTTTCCTCTTAATATTTGAGGAGTATATTTTATCCCTCCATTGACCATGGTAGCCATCACATTTGCCATTTGTATTGGAGTTACCTTTAAAAAACCCTGTCCAATGGAGGTGTTAAAGGTGTCACCCAAAAACCAACCTATTTTTTTTGTAGTCTTCTTCCATTCTTCGTCTGGAACCAGTCCTGCTTTTTCGTCTGAGAAAAAACCCGTTGGACTACCTAAACCTAAGAGAGTAGCATACTTTTTGATTTTTTTTATGCCGAGAATCTTTCCTAATTCGTAAAAATAGACATCACAGGATTCAGCAAGGGCTCTTTTTAAGTCAACAGGCCCATGACCTTCTTTTTTCCAACATCCAAATGTCCATGTACCAAAACTAATTCCTCCACTACAGTTTGTGAGAATTCTCTCTGGTGTTATCACTTTTTCTTCAAGGCCTGCCAAAGCAGTAATTACTTTAAATGTTGAACCTGGTGCGTATAATCCTTGAATTGCACGGTTAAGTAAGGGATTCTGAGGATTGGTAGTTAGTTCCCTCCAGTATTCACCCGATACACCTTCAATGAACATGTTAGGATCGAATGAGGGAGCACTAAAAAGAGCTAGTACCTCTCCTGTGTCAGGTTTTATTGCTACAAAGGCGCCTGAATGACCTTCAAATGCCTGGTAGACTGCTTCTTGTAAAAGTGCATCAATGGAAAGATAGATGTCCTCTCCTTTGGAGGGAGGTGTTTCTTTTATTAATCTTAATTCTCTACCAAGCGCATCTACTTCAATAATTTTCTCACCAGGAGTTCCAATTAATTTTTCATCAAATAATCTCTCAAGGCCTGTTTGACCAACCATAAAATATGAGGGCAATTTTTGATAGACAGGATTTTTGGTAACCTGTTCTTCTGTGATTTTACCCAAATATCCTACTAAATGGGCTGTTGCAGCACCTAAAGGATAATGTCTTCTCATTTCAATATCTATTATTATTCCGGGAAGTTCATTTTTTCTTGCCTCAAGCATAGCGATTTCTTTAAAAGTTATATCTTCTTTAATTCTTATTGGAAGATAAATGCTTTCAGGTTTTCTTTTAAGTTTTTTTTCCATTTCTTCGTAGGGAATATTTAAAATCTTAGAAAGAAGAGCCTTATCCACTTTATCCGCATAATCAGCAGAGACAGAAACACTGAAGGAAGAAATATTTTCAACAAGAGGAATGCCATTTCTATCATATATTATTCCTCGTGGAGCAGGTATTTTTACTATTCTAATTCGGTTTTGTTCAGAAAGTTTCCTGTATTTTTCATAATTTATTACCTGAAGTTGCCATAGTCTTAGGATAAGTATGGAGAAAATGATAAAAACTACTACTACAAAAACTCTATTTACATTCATCAGGGCTTTCTCCAGCTTGATATTAAGCCTAAGGGAATATTAACCAATCCTTTAATTATAAAACTCTTAACAAGAAAAAATGGGTCTACATAGTAGTTAAAAAAGTAGATTACAATGAAACTATAGATTGCTTCGTCTAAAATTGTAAAAAAGCAAATGACTAATGCTTTAAAAAATTCTGTCCAGTGAAAAAAAAGCTGTTTAACCAAAATCATTAAGATTACTCCGGTTAGTGTTTTTGAAATTATAGCGGGACCTATTATCCCTTGGAATAGGTCTTCTAGTAATCCGATAGTAGCAAAAAAAATAACAGGTAAAAACTCAGAGGGTGCTATTTTTTTTCGCTCTGATTTATAGAAAAAGTGATTTATTACAAACAGATAAATTAGAAGAAAAGAGAGATTTAAACTTATCCCATCAATGGCAACAAGTTCTTCTGTAAGAAAAACAAAAAAAACAAGCAATATCCATTTGAGAGTTATTTTCATTGTAAGCTGTTAAGCACCGCCACTTCTTCTATAGTTAATTCAGATTGAAGGGGTATTACTTCAATTTCCTGAAAAAGTCCCTTTTGAGTATTTACTTTTTTTACAGCTCCAACTTTTATTCCTTCAGGAAATATTCCATCTATTCCAGAAGTAATAAGTCGGTCACCAACCAATATTTCTTCTTCAAGAGGTATATATTTAAGGGTGCAAAGATTTGTGCTTTTTCCGCTTAATATACCTTCTATGCGGTTTCTTTCAACTCTTACAGAAACAGAAAAGTTTGCATCAGTAAGAATTAATACCTCAGAAAACTCATCAGTTGAAAGAATGACCCTTCCTACCAATCCATTAGGTGTTATTACGGGCATATCCTTTAAAATTCCATGTTTTTGTCCTTTATCAAGCCATATGGTTTTTAAAAATTTATTTGATCCTCTTCGAATAACTTTTGCAATAGCGACCACTTCCTTTTTTTTCTCCTTTAGTTGAAGAAGAGCTCTTAAACGAGCATTTTCTCGAATAAGTTCTTCATTGGATTTTTCCTTGATTATAAGCTCGTAAAGCTGTTCCTTTAATTTTCTATTTTCATCTTTTGCGGATAGGATTTCATTAAGAGAAATTTTTAAAAAATGAAGGGGTGTTAGAAAATGAGAAAGATGAAGTTTGTCAAAATTCACCCATCCCTTTGTTTGATAACTTATAATAAAAAAAGAAGCCACTATTAAGAGTACCAAAATAAAAAGGGTGCTCTTTTTTAACATTAGCTAACATTAAGGGAGACTCTTTTAAGTAGCTCAAGTTTATCGAGCATAGCTCCACATCCTCTAACAACAGCCTTAAGTGGATCATCTGGTATTATCACTGGTACACCTGTTTGCTCTCTTATAAGTATGTCAAGTCCTCTTAGCAAAGCGCCGCCTCCAGCAAGCACTATTCCTTTGTCTGCAATGTCAGAGGCAAGCTCAGGTGGTGTATTTTCAAGGGTTACTTTGATTGTATCGAGAATAATTGAAACAGGTTCCTGTAAAGCATCTCTAATTTCTTCTTCAGTTATTGTGATTGCCTTAGGAATGCCAGTTATAAGATCTCTGCCTTTTATTTCCATCGTTTTATTTGAATTTATAGGATAGGCACTCCCAATGTTGATTTTTATTGACTCAGCAGTTCTTTCACCTATCATTAGATTATATTTTCTCTTTATATATGCAATAATCGCTTCATCCATTTTGTCACCACCTACTTTCACTGCCTTTGAACATACTATACCATCAAGGGATATAACTGCCACATCAGTTGTGCCTCCGCCTATATCCACTATCATATTACCTGAAGGTTCTCCTACAGGAAGACCAACTCCAATTGCTGCTGCCATTGGTTCTTCAATAAGATAAACTTCTCTTGCTCCAGATGATATGGCAGCATCTTTTACTGCCCTTTGTTCAACCTGTGTAATTCCAGAGGGAACTCCAATAATGATTCGCGGAGAAATGAAACATTTTCTGTTATGGGCCTTAGTTATAAAATACTTTAACATTTCGCCAGTTGCATCAAAGTCGGCAATAACACCATCTTTAAGAGGCTTTATGGTAATTATATTGGCAGGTGTTTTTCCCATCATTTCCTTCGCTTCTGTTCCAACAGCAATTACTTTTTTATTGTCCCTTCTCATAACAACAACAGAGGGTTCATCGCAAATAATTCCTTTGCCTTTTACATATACCAGGGTATTTGCTGTACCTAAGTCAATTGCAAGGTCATTAGAAAATCTTCCAACAAATTTTTGAATAAGCACTCTTTTTCCTCCTCGAAAGTTAATAAAGGTTAATATTTAATTCTAAATTATTCGAAGCTTATTCTTCTATTACATAGGTGTTTGCAAAGAAATCTCCAAGTCTTTTCCCTTCACTATCACCAACCATCAGGATAAATTCGAATAATATAACTAAGAGACAGATTAGCCATCCAAGAATAGGTATTAATAAAAAGAATAGGGATAGACCTAAAAGAAGATTCCTAATAATAGAATCTCTAAAATCTGCATTGCTTTCTCGTTTGAAGTTCACAACCTTAATTCTTAAAAAATTTTTTCCAATGCTTTTTCCCTTAAACATTCCATCACTTATCAAAATATAAAATATACCAATAAAAAGACCTGCCTGAGAAAGCATTTTCCATAGAACAACGACTATTATTAAATCAATTAGTTTTGCTAGTCCTCTAAAAAAAAGAATACTCCAATTCAATCTATTAGCCATTTTTATTGTTTTATTATTATTTTAAATATTCTATAATATATTAGCACTTGCCTCTTTTTTACATAAACAATTATGATAGGATACAATAAATTTGACTGATAAAGCAAAAAGGTGAATAGAAATTACAGAGGAGGTCAAGATGGACAATAAAATTTTAAGAGTAGGAAGTTGGGCAGGTTTTTTCATTTCTTTATTTTTCCTGATTATTCCGAATGTTTATGGAGAAATCCTTTCTAAACCAGGCACTTTTGACCACTTCCAAATTGAGGTTCCTAATACGATTATCGCAGGCGAAGAATTTAAAATTATCCTCTATGCTGTAGATGCTTTTGGCAATCCAGTTAATATGCCTCCAGATAGCCTAAAAGAGTATAGGCTAAGTGTTACAGGTTCAGCTAATATTTCACTTCAACATATAAAATCAAAGGACATTACGCAAAGAGGTGTACCAATAACTATTAAGAGTGAAAAAGCAGAGGAAGTAACACTAATTTTCTATGATATAAATAGTCCTTTTCCTTTATTTGAAAAAAAGATTTATGTGGTACCAAATGACATCAGTGCTCTTAAAATACAGGTTCCTCAAACCGTAACTGTGGGTAGTGAATTTATAATTGAGGTTTCAGGTAGAGATAAATTTGGAAATAAGGTATGTAGAGATTTTGATCCTAAGGTTCTTAACATATTTTTTAGTGGAGATGTTTCTCCTCAAATAAGAGATTTTCAATATAATCCTGAAAACTGTATAGCAAATCTTAGACTTTATTCTGAGAAGATCGGAAAGTTTTATGTAGAAGCAGAATTATTAAATAAAGATGTTTCGGGCAAAAGCGCTCCTGTTGAAATAATTAATTCAGATATAGCTTATTTTCTTATTGAATCTCCTGATGAAGCTATAGTAGATGAGCCCTTTGAGATAAACATTTTAGCAGTTGATAGATTTAAAAACATAGTTAAAAATTTTTCAACTAAAAGGAGCAAGGTATTAATAGAAGCTCAAGGAAAAGGTTATGTTTTCCTAACTGAACTTTCCACCCTTGCTTTTTCTGATGGTAAGGCAAAGGTTAGTTTAACTTACAATAGAGCTGAGGAGATAAAGATTATATGTAAAGTATTAGATGGAAGCCAAATAAAGGGAGAAAGTAATCCTGTTAAAATAAATCCTCCAAGGATAAAACGATTTGAAATAGTATCACCTGAAACAATCGTTGCTGGTCAAAGATTTAAAGTAAAAGTCATAGCCTATAACCATTTAGATAAAGTAATGTCCAACTACAACCAGTATGGTAAAACAGTGTTCTTAAGGTCAACAGGTTCAGGAAGCCTTATGCCTGATAGAATTCCGCCAACTGCATTTATAAATGGAGTTGCTATTGTAGAACTTATGTATGACAGAGCTGAAAAATTTGAAATTATTGCTACTGTTGAGGATCAGGTAGTTCCTTCTGAAGAGGTAAAAGTTAAAGAGGAAAAAAAGCATGAGACTCCTAAAAAACAAGTAAAAGCTGTAAAAAAAGTAAAAGAAAAAGGGAAAAAAACAGTTTCTCGTGGTACACCCTTGGAGCTTAAAAATATATCACTTATTGAAACTAAAAGTAGTGCTACATTAACCCTTTCTATTCCTAATTTTGGCAAAAAAGGAGGTTATTATCCTCAGACACAAAAAAAAGGAAACACCATGTCAGTTATAGTGGATATTTATCCAATTGTAAATAAAATTGAAACAATGCCCCATATAGAATCTGATTTCATAAAAGGAGTTTCAATTTCTGAGGAAGCTAATAATATAGTATTGACAATAGAGCTAAAAAAGCCTCTTAAATACCGTGCTATAAAGAAGGCAGATGAACTCATAATTGAGTTCAGGAGAGGTTAATGGGTTTTTTTGACAAGCTCAAGGAGAAATTAACAAAGACAAAACAAAATATTATCGAAAAGATAGAAGCTGTAGTACCGGTAGGAAAGAAAATAGATGAAGGTACCATTGAAGAGATTGAAGAGATTTTAATTTCATCGGACATAGGAACTAAAGCAACAAAGGATATTATCGAAATCCTAAAGAAAAAAATTAAAGAGGGAGCTTTAAAAGACTCAAAAGATGTAAAAGAAATTCTGAAGGATGAGCTTAGAAAAATTCTGGAAAATAATACATCTCTAAAATTAACTCAAAGGCCCTCTGTAATACTTATAGTTGGAGTAAATGGAGTTGGTAAGACAACCACAATCGGAAAGTTAGGTTATAAATTTAGGCAAGAAGGTAAAAGCGTAGTTTTTGCAGCGGCAGATACATTTAGGGCTGCGGCAATTGAACAGCTTGAAATATGGGCTAATAAGGTTGGAGCAGATATTATTAAAAACAAAAGCGGAGCAGATCCTGCAGCAGTAGCATTTGATGCTACTGAATATGCAAAAGCAAAAAATAAGGATATAGTAATCATAGATACAGCAGGCCGTCTTCATACAAAATTTCCATTAATGGAAGAATTGAAAAAAGTAAGTAGAGTGATAAAAAAATCTATTCCTGAAGCCCCTCACGAAACTTTGCTAATTGTAGATGCTACAACAGGACAGAATGCTATTAGACAGGCAGTTTTATTTAATGAGGCAGTAAATCTCACAGGCGTTGTAGTAACAAAACTTGATGGCACAGCAAAGGGTGGAGTAATTTTTGCAATAAAGAAAGAAATAGGTGTTCCCATTAAAATGATAGGAATTGGCGAAGGAGAAGATGATTTAAAGGAATTTAATGCTCAGGAATTTGTGGATGCTATCTTTGATTAACTTTTATTGCGGGGGGAGGATTTGAACCTCCGACCTTCGGGTTATGAGCCCGACGAGCTACCAGACTGCTCCACCCCGCGATATTTTTAAATATAGCATAAAAAATTTTAATGTGTCAATTTATGGAATTAGTACTTGCTTCGAGAAATAAAAAAAAGGTTGAGGAATTAAGAAGAATTCTCAAAGATTTACCAGTAAAAATCCTTTCTGTAAATGATTTTCCACACCTCGAAGAAGTTGTTGAAGACGGAGAGACTTTTGAAGAAAATGCGTTAAAAAAAGCAAGATATGTCTGTAAAAAAACAGGTCTTCCCGCACTTTCTGATGATTCAGGCTTAGAAGTTGAAGCTTTAGGGGGAAAGCCAGGAGTGAAATCGGCAAGATATGCAGGTGAGGAAGCTACTGATGAGGAAAATATTAGAAAATTATTAAAAGAATTAGAGGGATTGCCTACTGAAAAAAGAAGTGCTCAGTTTGTTTGTTGTTTAGCGTTAGTAATGCCATCTGGAGAGGAATATCTCTTCTGGGGCTATGTCAAAGGAAGAATCTCAGATAACCCAATTGGAAGCAAAGGATTTGGTTATGATCCGGTTTTTATTCCAGATGGATACGAGATCACATTTGCTCAAATGGAATCAGAAGAAAAAGACGCCTTAAGCCATCGAAGAAAAGCCATTGACAAATTTAAGCAATTTTTGTTAGAATTGCCCAATTTTTATAAGCAAAATTTATCATAAAATTATAAAAATTAAGTTGCTTTTTAATCTGTAATAAGTTAAATTATAAACCAAACAGTTTAATTTTAAATCAATTTAAGGAGGCTTCAATGAGATTAGTATTCTTGGGTGCTCCCGGAGCAGGCAAAGGAACTCAGGCAAAAAGACTTGTTGAGAAATATGGAATACCTCAGATATCAACAGGAGATTTACTTAGAGCAGCTGTAGCAGCAGGAACTCCACTTGGTAAAGAAGCAAAGGCATATATGGATAGAGGAGAGCTTGTTCCTGACCAAGTAGTTCTTGGAATGGTCAAGGAGAGACTTTCGCAGGATGACTGCAAAAAAGGATTTATTCTAGATGGTTTTCCGAGAAATGTAGCGCAGGCAGAGGCTCTTGACAAAATGCTTGCAGAGATGAACATGTCTTTACAAATGGCATTAAACTTAGATGTTCCTTTTGACGATCTGATGAAAAGGCTTACCGGTAGAAGGACCTGCAAAGCCTGTGGTCAAATGTATAATGTTTACTATTCGCCATCAAAGGTAGATGGCAAGTGTGATAAATGCGGTGGAGAACTTTTCCAAAGAGATGACGATAAGGAAGAGACAATAAGAAAGAGGCTTGAGGTATATAGGGCACAAACAGAGCCATTGATAGATTATTATTCTAAAAAGGGAATATTGAAAAGCGTAGCAGGCACAGGTAATATAGATGAAATATTTAATAATATCTGTGCAATAGTAGAAAAAACTAATTAATTCTAAGGAGGGAAGGTATGCCGGAAGTAAGAATTAAAACTCTGCCTCCACCTCATGGTGGGAAGCTGGTTGACAGGGTTGTCAGAGACCCAGAGATGGCAAGGAAGTTAATGCAGAAATGTTCAGCCGTTTATGACATCAAGCCTACTCTTTTTAAGGGTAATCCTGTAAGAAATGTCTACAGAGAAATTATGTCAGTTTGTTATGGTTTCTTCAGTCCAGTTGAAGGCTCAATGACAAAGGCTGAACTCGAGAGTGTTCTTGAAAAAAGAAGACTTTTAAGTGGATGGGTGTTCCCCTATCCAATTCTTTTTGATATTTCTGAAGAAGATTTCAAGAAATTAGGTGTTGGAGCTGGTGATTGGCTCCTTTTAAGATTGAAAGGCGAACCCTTTGCAATCCTTGAGATTGAAGAGGTCTATGAGATTGTTCCAGGAGATGTGGCAGTTAGAACTTTTGGAACTCCAGAGAAAAATCCAGAAGTTGTTAAGGTTCCATTTGATCAGAAGCATACAGGATACAACATCTATTGTTCATTAAATCCAATTATTCTTGCAGGAAAATACACCATAATTAATGAGCCAAAACTGAGAGAGCCCTTTAACAGATTTTGGTATCCACCAAAAAGAGCAAGGGAAGAGTTTGAAAAGAGAGGGTGGACAACGGTTATTGCCCATCAGACAAGAAATGTGCCACACACTGGGCATGAAGCATTAATGAAGAATGCTGCATACATCGGTGATGTAAAACCATGTGATGGTATTGTGGTAAATGCAATAGTTGGTGCAAAAAGAATTGGTGATTTCCCAGATGAAGCCATTGTGGAAGGTCATGAAATGGTTCATCTTGCAGGATACATCAAGCCAGATCGTCATCTTGTAACTTTTACACTTTGGGATATGAGATATGGAAATCCAATTGAATCCCTAATTCATGCTGTAATCAGGCAGAACATGGGAATTTCCTTCCACATGTTTGGAAGAGATCATGCTGCACTTGGTGAATACTATGATATCTTTGCTACACAGATTCTTTGGTCTAAGGGAATTCCAAGTTTTGGCTTTGAAGCCCCACCTTATGCAGTAGATGGTGGATTCTATATAAGACCACAGAACATTGAAGAGTTCTGGTTCTGCCCGAAATGCAAAGAGTTTGCATATTCTGCAAACTGCTCTCATAAAGGTATATACTCAAGATACTCAGGTAGCTTCATTAGAGGTCTTATCAATGAAGGTGTAATGCCTCCACCTGAGATATACAGACCAGAAGTTTACAAGGTAGTTGTAAAATGGTGGCAGAAGTTCGGATATCCATTCAATAACGAGAAGTACTTAAAAGAGAGAGAGGAGAGATTAGAGGTTGATCTCCCTCACATGGAACTTCCAGCTCACTTAAAAAAATAAAGGAGGTGAATAATGGCTAAGTTTTTAGGCGTAATAATTGATGAGAAAAGAATGGCAGCCATAAAGGGTACTCCCCTTGAGGAAAAAGTTGAATCAATCTTTGGTGGAGCCTTAAGAAGGTTGGTTATCGAAGTGCCTGATGACCTTGGTCAGAAGGTCATTGATCAATTTACAAAGGCAAGATTCGATGCAAGAGGATTCATAGAGGAAACACCAGCAGCCTTTAAAAGGGCAATTTTTAAGAGAATTGCCGAGATGAAAGAGTTATCAGCAGCAGTAGTAGAAAAGGTCCTTGCTGAAGATCTTGAAAAGGTAAAGGAAGAGGCTGCAAAGGAAGACAAAGAGCTTCCTGTTCCAGATATTGACATAAGTGATGTACTGGAATTACAGAAAAATCCAGTGCAAAAACCAGCATAATAAAACAAAAAAAGGAGGTTAAGCTATGCCAAGTTTTGTAATGGTTGAAAAGTGCGATGGCTGCAAAGCCCAGGACAAGACAGCTTGTCAGTACATCTGTCCTAATGACCTTATGACTCTCGACAGAGAGAAAATGAAGGCCTATAACCAGGAGCCAGATCAGTGCTGGGAGTGCTACAACTGCGTAAAAATCTGCCCTCAGCAGGCAATTGAGATCAGAGGTTATGCAGATTTCTTCCCTCTCGGCGCCAGTGTTATTCCAATGAGAGGCCAGGATGCAATCATGTGGACAGTCAAATTCAGAAACGGTTCACTTAAGAGATTCAAATTCCCAATAAGGCTCACTCCTGAGGGATATTGGAAGGCTGAGAACATTTACGAAGGATTACCTGAGCCTGATTATTCAAAGATTAAAGGTCCTGGCTACTTTAACTATGAAGCCAGAAAAGAGTAAAAAAACGAAGAAGGAGGTATAAAAATGGAAAAAGAGACTTGCACTTTTTCATATTGTCAAAGACCAGAAGTCGTAGAAGTTGATACTGACTTTCTTATAATCGGCGGTGGTATGGCTGCTTGCGGTGCTGCATTTGAAGCATGCAGATGGGCAACACCAAAGGGAATTAAAGTAACAATGGTTGATAAGGCAGCCACAGACCGTTCCGGCGCAGTTGCAATGGGTCTCAGTGCTATTAATACCTACATTGGAGAGAATAAGGTCGAGGACTATGTAAGATATGTTCGTGCAGACCTTATGGGAATTATCAGAGAGGATTTAGTATTCGACCTTGGCAGACACGTTGACAACTCCGTTCACATGTTTGAGGAGTGGGGTCTTCCTATTTGGAAAAAGAGCGATGATGGATGGTCACTTGATGGCTTCCAGGCAAGAGATCAGGGCAAGCCAAAACTCAAAGATGGTGGAGTCCCATGCCGTTCAGGAAAATGGCAGATAATGATCAACGGTGAATCCTATAAGGTCATCGTTGCTGAGGCTGGAAAAGCAGCCCTAGAATACAACAGAAAGGCTCTCAATATCCCACAGAACCTCTTTGAGAGAGTTTTCATCGTAAAACTTCTCAAAGATGCAAAAGAGCCTAACAGAGTTGCTGGTGCAATTGGTTTCAGCGTGAGAGAGAATAAGGTATTTCTCTTTAAAGCAAAAGCAATTCTCTGCGCTGCAGGTGGTGCAGTTAATGTATTTAGACCAAGATCAGCTCGTGAAGGACAGGGTAGAGCATGGTATCCTGTTTGGAACTCTGGTTCCGGATACTATCTCGGAATGTCAGTCGGTGCAGAACTCACAATGATGGAAAACAGATTCGTACCAGCAAGATTTAAAGATGGATACGGACCTGTTGGCGCATGGTTCCTATTCTTTAAGGCAAAGGCAACAGATTCACTTGGTGCAGATTATTGCGCAAAAGACACACCAGAGTTCAAGGAAGCAGTTGAGAAATACGGAAAATGGGCAGAGGCCCTCGGAACTGCTATCAGAAACCATCTCATGATGCAGGCAATGAAGAAAGGTAGAGGTCCAATCCTTATGAATACCCATACTGCAATACAAGAACTTGCAAAGCAGATGGATCCAAAGAGACTTAAACACCTTGAAGCCGAAGCATGGGAAGACTTCCTTGACATGTGTATATCCCAGGCAGGCCTCTGGGCAGCCAACAATGTTGAACCAGATAAGGTTCCATCCGAAATCATGCCAACCGAGCCTTATCTCCTTGGTTCCCATGCTGGTTGCGCTGGCTTCTGGGTAAGCGGACCCGGAGATATTCCTGGAGCACCTGCTGAGTGGTTCTGGGGCTACAACAGAATGAGCACTGTAACAGGCCTCTTCATGGCAGGTGACATTGTTGGAGCATCAGGACACAAATTCTCCTCTGGTTCCCATGCTGAGGGTAGAATTGCAGCAAAAGCAGCAATTGCATTTATCCTTGACAACGCTGGCTACACACCAACAATAGCTGAGGATATAAATGCTCTTGTTGCAGAGCTATACCTGCCATTTGAGATTTACGAGAAATACAAGACATACTCTACTGATCCTAATGTTAACCCATACTACATTAGACCAGCTATGTATCAGGCAAGACTTCAGAAGATTGCTGACGAATACTTCGGAGGAGTAAGCACCTGGTACATGACCTCTAAGACCATGATAGAGGAAGGACTGAGAAAACTTCAGATGCTCAAAGAGGATGCTGCAAGATTAGCAGCTTCTAACCTCCATGAGCTTCTCCGTTGCTGGGAGAACTATCACAGAGCTCTCTCACTTGAAGCTCATGCAAGACACATCCTCTTCAGAGAAGAGTCCAGATATCCTGGTTACTACTACAGAGGCGACTTTGACTTTGTTGATGACAACAACTGGCGTGCATTCGTCAACTCAGTCTATGATCCAGCAACAGACACATTTACACTTAAGAAAGTTCCTTACGTTCAGATCATTCCTGATTAATATGAGAGTAGCAGGGGGAGGGAGCAATCTCCCTCCCTTTATATTCTTATCTGGTTTACATTAGAAATTCGTAATGCAGTTTCAAACTGTATTACGAATTTTTATGTTTAAGATAATTCAATAAAGGAGGCTGATGATGCATCACAATGGTAGCCCTAATCGAATCTTAGTAATTGGCGGTGGGTTCAGTGGTCTAACTGCAGGAATTGAGGCTGCCGAGACAGGTGCTGAAGTAATAATTGTTGAGAAAAATCCCTATCTCGGTGGAAGAGTTGCCCAGTTAAATAAGTATTTTCCAAAAATTTGCCCACCCCTTTGCGGCTTAGAAATTAACTACCGTCGTATTAAGGTAAATCCAAACATAACCTTCTACACCATGGCACAGGTTGATTCTATCTCTGGTGTTTCCGGTGATTATAATGTAAAAATAAAAATTAAACCTCGCTATGTTAATGAAAACTGCACTGCCTGTAATGCCTGCGCTGAGGTATGCCCGGCTGAAAGGGATAGTGACTTCAATTTCGGACTTAACAAAACAAAGGCTATTTATTTACCCTTTGAACAATCTTTTCCATTAAGGTATGTGCTTGATAGAACTGCCTGTCCAAAAGATTGTTCTGCTCCCTGCGTAGCTGCCTGTAAGTATAATGCAATTGATTTAAATATGCAGGAGCAGATTATTGAGGTAAAGGTTAATTCAATTGTGGTTGCTACAGGTTGGAAGCCCTATGATGCAGCAAAGATTGATAATCTTGGATTTGGAAAGGTAAAGAATGTTATTACAAATATGATGCTTGAAAGGATGGCATCAACCAATGGTCCTACCGAAGGACAAATTATTAGGACCTCTGATGGTAAGCCAGTTGAAAAAGTTGCATTTGTTCAGTGTGCTGGAAGCAGAGATGAAAATCATCTTCCATTCTGTTCATATATTTGCTGTCTTGCCTCACTAAAGCATACTCTTTATATTAAGGAACAAAATCCAGATGCAGAGGTTTTCATCTACTATATTGATATTAGAACGCCTGGCAGATACGAGAAATTCCTAAATCAAGTTCTTGAAAAAGGTGGAGTGAATCTTATTAAAGGAAAAGTTGCAGCCATTGAGCAAGATGCTGACTCTGATGATGTTATTGTGACAGCTGAAGATATTCTTAGTGGAACAAAGATAAAACAAAAAGTCGATATGGTTGTCCTTGCCACAGGAATGCAGCCAGAAGGGTTAGAGTTTAAAGTCCCAGGGCTTAAGTACGCAGTTGATGGATTTGTGATTGACGCTGATGGTATCTATTCTGCTGGATGTGCTAAGAATCCGATGGATGTCGCAGGATGTGGAAAAGATTCAACTGGCGCAGCCCTAAAGGCAATTCAGATTGGTGTAAGGAGGTAATAGATGGAAAAGAAAATAGGACTTTATATCTGTAAAGGCTGCGGTATTGGAGATGTGGTTAATACAGAGAAAATTGTAAACATAGCAAAAAATGCTCTTAGAGTTCCAGTTGTAGCTGAGAGTGATGTGCTGTGCAGCAAAGAAGGTGTAGATCTAATTAAAAAGGATATAGCTGAACAAGGCGTAAATAGCATCGTTATCGCAGGTTGTTCACCAAGAGTAAAAACTGAGGAATTTAACTTCCCTGGTTGTTTTGTAGAGCGTGTCCCTGTTAGAGAGCTTGCTATATGGACAATTGAAACTGACGAGGAAAAGCAGCTTGCTGCAGAAGACTATATCAAAATGGGAGTTATAAAAGCTCAGAAAGCAGATATTCCAGAGCCTTATGTTATTGAAATTGTTAAGAATGTTCTTGTTGTTGGCGGCGGTGTCTCAGGAATGACTGCTGCACTTGAGGTAGCAAATTGCGGATATGAAGTGGTTCTGGTAGAAAAAGAGTCAGAACTCGGAGGCTTTGCAAGAAAACTTTACAAGAAAGTACCAACCGATGATTACTCAAAAGGAGTTTTAGCAGATGTTAATCTGGAACCACTTATAAATAATGTAACCACACATCCAAAAATAAAGGTATATACCTCCTCCAGGATTGAAAAAATAGATGGACAACCTGGAGACTTTGATGTAACCATTTCTAAGAACGGCTCATCAGAGACAATAAAGATAGGAGCCATTATTCAAGCAACTGGCTGGAAGCCCTATGATGCAAAGAAACTTGCAAAAAAATACGGCTATGGCAAGTTTAAGGATGTGGTGACAAACTTTGAGTTTGAGGAAATTGCAAAGAATAATAATGGCGTTATTAAGAGACCCTCAGATCAAAGAGTGGTTACTTCTGTGCTATTTATTCAGTGTGCTGGTCAAAGAGATAGTGAACATATACCCTATTGTTCTGGAATGTGCTGTACAACCTCTCTCAAACAGGCAAGATATGTAACCGATGGAAATCCTGATGCTGCAGCAATGATTATTTATAAAGATATGAGAACACCTGGTAAACTTGAATACTACTACAAAGAGGCGCAGAATACACCTGGAGTCATGTTAGCAAAAGGCGAGGTTACAGCAATAAGAGAGGAATACGACAAACTCATTGTAACAGTTGAAGATTCGCTTCTTGGCCAAAAGACAGATATAGAAACAGAAATGGTTGTGCTTGCAACTGGTATGGTTCCAACCACAAAGGAGCCCCAGGATTATCTTATTGGGCTTTCTCAGGCAGCTGCAAAGGGAGATGAAGAAAAAGCAAAATATCTTGAGACAACAAAAAAACCTGAATTTATTCTTAATCTTGGTTATCGTCAGGGACCAGAACTTCCATTCCTCGAAGGTGGATTTGGATTCGTTGATTCCAACTTTATATGCTTCCAGTATGAAACAAGAAGAACGGGAATTTATGCAATTGGCCCTGTTCGTCAGCCAATGAACATGACAGAAGCACAGGAGGATGCTCGCGGAGCTGCATTAAAAGCAATTCAGTGTATAGAACATGTTGCAAAAGGTATAGCAGTTCATCCAAGAGCATGGGATACTTCATTCCCTGAGCCAAATCTTACAAAGTGCACTGCCTGTAAGCGTTGTACAGAGGAATGTCCATTTGGTGCAATAGATGAGGATGAAAAAGGAATTCCCTTCTATAAGCCAAATAGATGTCGCAGATGTGGAACATGCATGGGAGCATGCCCAGAGAGAATTGTTGCTTTCAAGGATTACAATGTTGATATGCTTGGAACCATGATGAAGAATGTTTCTGTACCGAGTGAGGACGATAAGCCTAGAATTATTGTCCTTTGCTGCGAAAATGATGCATTCCCTGCTACAGAGACAGCAGCATTAAAGAGATTAAAATTAGACCCAGCAGTAAGATTTATTCAGCTTAGATGTCTTGGTTCCATGAACCTTGTTTGGATTGCCGATGCTCTCTCAAGAGGTGTTGATGGCATGTTGTTATTAGGTTGTAAATTTGGTGAAAATTATCAGTGCCATTTCGCAAAGGGTAGTGAACTTGCAAAATACAGACTTGGTAAGGTTCAGGAAACATTAGATAGACTACAACTTGAATCAGACAGAGTGCAGATGTTTGAACTTGCTATTGATGAGTATTGGAGAGTGCCGCAGATAATTAATGAATTCATGGATAAAATTAGAGAAATTGGTCCTAATCCATTTAAGGGCTTCTAAGGAGGGAAGAGATGGACAAACCAGTAAGACCAGATTTACAGTTTGCAAAAGAAATCATAAAAGCTGGTGGAGAGTCCCTAAAAAAATGCTATCAGTGCTCCACATGCACTGTAGTTTGTAGCCTTGCTCCAGAGGACAATCCGTTTCCACGCAAAGAAATGCTTTATGCACAGTGGGGCTTGAAGGAGAAGCTTTACAAGAATCCTGATATCTGGCTCTGCCATCACTGCGGTGATTGTACTGCCTACTGCCCAAGAGGTGCGAAGCCTGGTGAGGTTCTCGGTGCTGTGAGAAAGCTAATGATCAAAGATTACTCACCACCTAAGTTTCTTGCTAATTGGGTAGCTGATCCTAAGTATCTGCTGCTTATCTTCTTAATTCCTATTCTTCTTTTCATGGGCGAACTATTCCTCTTAGGTTACTTTAGTGGAACAGAGATTCCTCGTGGTGATAATGGTGAAATGGCCTATTCAGCTTTTCTACCAGCTGTTCCCTGGATTGATCTTCCATTTATGGCTGTAGCTGGCTTTGCAGTAATATGCTTCTATCTTGGTGTTAAAAAGTACTGGCTTGATCTGGCCTCCCAATATGAGATAAAGCGCAAAGACATCTATAACTGCATATATGAAACTATTAAGGATATTCTTCTTCACAAAAAATTCCAACTGTGTACCACAAACAAGAGCAGATATTCGGCTCACATTTTGGTTCTCTATGCATTTATAGGATTAGGAATAACCACAGGTATTGCTGCATTTTACGAATGGGTACTTCATTGGAAATCACCCTATCCTCAGACCAATATAGTGAAGATCATAGGAAACATTAGTGGAATTGCTCTTATAGTGGGAATTTTCTTAGTAATCGTAAACAGAAGTAAGAATGCTGCAAAGCAGGGCATTGGAAGCTATTTCGATTGGCTATTAATCTTCATAATAGCCGGTGTTGGAGTGACAGGCTTTCTTGCTCAGCTCCTGCGCTTAGCTGAAATTGAAACACTTGGTTACGCATCCTATGTAGCACACCTCGTATTTGTATTTACCCTATTTACTTATGCACCACATTCAAAAATGGCTCACATGGTTTACAGAGCCACAGCAATGGTGTTCGCAAAAGCGGCATTGCGAGAAGAAGGAGTTAAAAAACAGGAAGCTGCATAAAAAATGGAAAGCCTTTATGGGCGGTTAATCCGCTCATAAAGGCTTTTAAAAATCAATTTCCTCTCTTTTTATTGAACCTAAAAGTGTTATTGCCGGTGATTTATCCCTCAAAAAATTTGCTACTGATTTTAAATCATCCAACCCAACTTTCTCTATATTTTTAAGATATTCATTGCTGTCGAAAGTTTCTCCTGTGTATAATTCCTGATAGGCTAAATTATGCATTATTGCACTTGGTGATTCTAAAGAAAAAAGGATTTGTGATGATGTCTGTCTTTTTGCTCTCTCTAACTCCTCCGCAGTGATAGTATCAGGTAGGGTCCTTAATACATCTTTAATAATAGATAGGATTTCATTGACCTTTTTAGCATCGCAGGCTGTATAAATTTCAAATAATCCTGTGTCAGAGTAAAAGGAAACATAAGAATAGATATTATAGACAAGTCCTCTTTTTTCTCTAATTTCCTGAAAGAGTTTAGAACTTACACTTCCGCCTATTATGCAATTAAGTAAAAGAAGGGGAAACCGATAGGAGCTCTTAAATGGAAAAGTATCAATTCCTAAGGAAAGATGCACCTCACTTAAATTTTTTTCAAAGACATTAATTGAAGACGAAAATTTTGGAGGATTAATACTTAATGTTTGATTGGAGCTTCTAAAAACTAAATTTTTCTCAAGACAACCAATCAGGGACCTTTCGTCGAAATTGCCAGTGCAGCTAATAATTGAGTTTGTGGTTGCATAGTAAGCCTTAAAACACTCAAGAATATCAGGCTTTTCTATCCTGGATACAGTATCCTCTTTCCCCAATATTGGCTGGCCAAGACCATTAAGAAATGCCTGCTCCATAAAAATGTCGTGTATAAGCTCATCAGGAGTGTCCCTAACAGTTCTTATTTCGTCAAGTATAACGGCACGCTCCTTCTCTATCTCTACTTCATTAAAAAGGGGATTTGAGAAAATGTCACCCAAAAGCTCAATTGCTTCAATCATATATTTCGAGAGAACTTTCACATATAAAACTGTGAACTCACGAGATGTAAAGGCATTTAACTCTCCTCCTAAGTTATCAATTTCATAGGAAATAGCACTGGCATCTCTTTTTTGAGTGCCTTGAAAAAAAAGATGCTCTATGAAGTGTGAAAGTCCATTTTTTGACGGAGGCTCATGTCTTGAGCCATGTCTTATCCATATGCCTAATACAAAAGAACTAAGATGGGGCATTTGATACATTAACAATGGGATGCTGGAGAAAAGCTGAACCTTTTTTGTCATCAAGCTATGTTTTTATTCAGTTCCGCCTTTAATTTCCTTTAAGGCTTCCTTTCTGCTCAAACGAAGCCTTCCCTGCTCATCAATTTCAATAACCTTGACTGGAATTTGCTCACCAATCTTTAATACATCAGTGACCTTTTGAATTCTTTTGTCAGCTATCTGAGAAATATGAAGAAGCCCTTCAATTCCAGGAAGTATTTCTACGAATGCTCCAAAGTCAACAATTCTCGAAACTTTTCCCATATAAATTTTACCTAACTCAGCTTCCTGAGTAATACCCTTAATTATTTCAATTGCCTTTTGAGCTGAGGCTTCATTTGATGAAGCGATTCTAACAATTCCATCTTTGTCTTCTATATCAATTTTTACTCCTGTCTGTTCAATAATACCTTTGATGACCTTGCCACCAGTGCCAATAATGTCTCTTATTTTTTCAGGTTTTACTCGGAGAGTATAAATTCTTGGAGCAAAAGGAGAAAGTTCAGATTTTGGCATAGGAATAGTTTCCTTAATTTTTTGAATTATGGCCAATCGTGCATCCTTTGCCTGATCAAGAGCTCTCTTGAAAGTTTCATAGTCTATGCCAGAGATTTTAACATCCATCTGAAAAGCAGTAATTCCTTCCTCAGTGCCAGCAACCTTGAAATCCATATCACCGTAATGATCTTCCATTCCAAGAATGTCGGTAAGAATAACTGTTTTTTCAGATTCCTTAATAAGTCCCATTGCAACGCCTGCTACAGGTGCTTTTATAGGAACGCCTGCGTCCATAAGAGAAAGAGTACCACCGCAGACTGTTGCCATTGATGATGAACCGTTGGATTCAAGAATGTCAGAGACAACTCTTATCGTGTAAGGAAACTCTTCTTTGGACGGTATAACATAGCTTAATGCTCTTTCAGCCAAATATCCATGTCCTATTTCTCTTCTTCCAGGTGCTCTAAGAGGTTTAACCTCGCCAACACTAAAGGGCAGAAAGTTATAGTGAAGCATGAAGGATTTAAACACCTCACCCTCAAGGGAATCAACCTTTTGCTCATCCTCTGATGTGCCAAGAGTTGTAGCAACCAGTGCCTGCGTTTCTCCTCTTGTAAAAAGTGCTGAACCATGAACTCTTGGTAGAATTCCTACCATGCATGTTATAGGCCTTATTTCCTCTGGTTTTCTTCCATCCACACGGATACCCTTTTCAATAATCAGATTCCTCATCCATTGCTTAACTATATCATCAAAAATTTTAACTATATCACCCTTGATTTCTGCCTGCGGATCTAAACCTATTTTTTCACGGAACTCTTTTGTATCTAATTCTCTTAGACAATCATTAAGAAGTTCATCAATAGCCTGCTGTCTTTTCTTTTTTTCTCGAATAAGTAAGGCATTTTCTAATTTATCAGATAAAAGACCCAAGAGAGCTTCTCTAATTTCTTCTCTGTCTTTTGGAAAATCTATTTGCCTTTTGACACAACCTATTTTTTTCTGAAGTTCCTTTTGAATATTAATAATCTCTCTAATGTGATTGTGGGCAAACTTGAGAGCTTCAAGGAGTGTTTCTTCAGAGCATTCAGAAGCTCCACCTTCAACCATAGTTACAGCATCTTCTGTACCCGCAACAACCAGATTCAGTGAACTCTTTTCTACCTCAATATTATCAGGGTTTAGTACAAATTTATCTTCAATTTTTCCAACTCTAACTGCTCCAACAGGGCCATTAAAGGGAATGTCAGAGATAGTAAGTGCTGCTGACATTCCTATGATACTTAATATATCCGCAATATTTTCATCTCCATAAGAGAGAACTGACGCAATTCCCTGTGTTTCAAAGTTATAGCCCTGAGGGAAAAGAGGTCTTATTGGCCTATCAATTAGACGAGATACAAGAATTTCTCTATCTGTTGGTTTGCCTTCCCTCTTAAAAAAACCGCCCGGTATTTTACCGGCAGAGTATGCTTTTTCATGATAATCAATTGTCAGCGGTACAAAATCTAAGGCTTCTTTTGGCGTTTTATCAGAGACAACTGTACATAGTACATAGGTGTCTCCATATTTTACTAAAACTGAGCCATTTGTTTGCTTTGCAAGTATACCTGTCTGTAAAACAAGCTGCTTCCCTTTAATTTCAATCTCTACTTCCACTCTAACCCTCTTAATTTTATTTTCTGATACTTAGTCTTTCAATGAGCCTACTGTATCTTTCCTTGTCAGTTTTTTTAAGATAATTTAAAAGCTTTCTTCTCTGAGCAACTAATTTAATTAATCCTCGTCTTGAATGATGATCTTTTTTATGAGTCTTAAAATGCTCTGTAAGGTAATTAATCCTTTCTGTCATAAGAGCAATCTGAACTTCAGGAGAACCGGTGTCAGAATCGTGAGTTTTAAAACTCTCAATAATTTCTCTTTTTCTCTCTACTGAAATACTCATTTTTTTCACCACCTTTCTTCAAATGATTCTTTCAAAGAATAATAACTTTAAAAATTAACATAAAAATAAAGGTTTAGTAAAGTTTAGTAAAAACATTACAGAGTGTCAAACGAATTATGTCTGATAATAGGAGAACCACACTACAAATATTCTTCCCATGTGGGATTTCTCTTCACAATAACCCTTAAAATAATATTTCCAATTCTTTAACTTTCTCCTCAAAAATTTCTCATTCTCGTATTTCAGTACAACTTCGTCAATTTATGGCAGATATTATATAAAACCAAATTTTCAAAGACTTATATCTTACCTATCCACCCAATTTATTCAATAACTTTTACGCTTTTTGGAGTCAATTTTTCTCTTTCTTAGTTTACTAATATCAAAAATCTCTCTGACAAAGCTTGAATTAAAATATGAATGCATTCTCTTTTGATTTCCATCTATAATCCGTTGAATTCTACGTATAATCTTTTTGTTGTAAAGGACATAACGATTAACAAAAGCTTTAGTCACTGTAAGTTTTTTTTGTAACTGCGAGGCTACAAAGTGGCCGAAGCAGTCTCAAAGTGCTTCAAACAACGAGACCCCTTCGCTTTGCTCGCAATGACAAAAAAAGAAGATCACTATAAGATCACATCGAGGGAGGTGGAAAATATACTAGCTAGAGGGAAATCGAATAATTTAAATATAGCTAAGAGGGTGTGTACTAATTTGTAGATGCTAAATCATTTATTTAAAGCGGTTTTTAAGTTTCTACTGATTGAGTCAGGTTGCATACATTTGCACGGTTAGGCAAAAATAGAAATCAATAGATCTAAGCCTTGCATCACATGAACGTAACTGCGACCATAAAAGACATAGTTGAGTCACTCAAGAGGGATCGCCTTACAGGCCAAGGTATCACATACTACAAATACATCCCACCTGAAAAGCCAATGTACAGCGATATTGAAATTGAAAAGGAACTTAGAGAGGTTCTCAAAAGAAGAGGGATTGAAAGGCTATACAGCCACCAGGCAGAGGCAATCGATCTCATAAGGACTGGCCACAATGTAGTTGTAATGACTCCGACAGCAAGTGGCAAAAGCCTAATCTACAACATCCCCGTGATTGAGTCAATACTTAAGGATCCGGAAACTCGAGCCCTGTACATCTTCCCCCTCAAAGGCCTCGAACAGGATCAGGTGAAAAACCTAAACAGCCTCCTTGGAGAAATCGGTAGACTTCGGGGAATGGATAATGATTGCGTGGCTGAGGTCTATGATGGAGACACAACACCCTATCGGCGACAGAAAATTCGTAAGTCTCCTCCAAATGTGATCTTCACCAATCCTGACATGCTTCACCTTGCTCTAAATCCCTTTCACCAGAAATGGGAGAGATTTTTCAGAAACCTGCGTTTCATCGTCATCGATGAGATCCACACCTATCGGGGAGTCTTTGGCTCCCATGTAAGCCAGGTATTTAGAAGACTTAGAAGGATATGTGCCAACTGGGGAAGCAATCCCCAGTTTATTGCCTGCTCAGCCACAATCGCTAATCCTAAGGAACATGCCGAAACCCTCGTAGGAGTACCTTTTCACCTTGTTGACAAAAACGGCGCACCTCGATCTGGTAAACACGTTCTCTTTATAAATCCCATTGATAGCCCCTATACCGAGACAACCAGAGTATTCCTCAGGTGTATCAATGCTGGATGGAGGACCATACTCTTTACCAAAGCAAGAAAGATCACAGAACTTATCTACCGATGGAGCATTGAACGGGCACCCCATATAGCAGACCGAATAAGTCCCTACCGAGCAGGATTTCTTCCAGCTGAAAGAAGAGAGATAGAGAGAAAGCTTTTTAACGGTGAACTCATTGGAGTGATCTCAACAAGTGCCCTTGAGCTTGGAGTGGACATCGGAGGACTCGATGTATGCATACTGTGTGGATATCCTGGATCCATCTCAAGCACCTGGCAAAGGGCTGGAAGGGTAGGACGAAGATATGACGAAATCAGTCAAGACTCTCTGGTAATACTTATTGCCCTGAAAGATGCTCTTGACCACTACCTTGTCACCCATCCGGAGATCCTCTTTGAAAGACCCCATGAGGCATCCATATGCGATCCCTTTAACAGAAATATTCTTAAAAGCCATCTCCTATGCGCAGCTGATGAAATTTATCTTAGAGTTGATGATCCCATCTATGGCAGGGATAAAGCAGGAGATCTCATAGAAGAGCTGGTTAAAGAGGAGCACTTACGTCCAGGCAGGTTTGGTGACATATGGTTCTCAAGGAAGAGAAATCCCCAGAGGGATATTGAGATAAGGGCAGTTGGAAAACCTTTAAAACTCAAAGATGAAAGGGGCAGACACATAGGTGATCTGGATGGAAGACGAATATTCAGAGATGCCTTTCCTGGTGCGATCTATCTGCACAAAGGTAGGCAGTATCAGGTATCAGAGCTTGATCTTGAAAACTGGCAGGCCTTCTGTCGTGAGGTGGATGTTAACTATTACACTCATGCCCTATCAGAGGAACACACAGAAATTCTCGGTACTCCGCAAAAATATGAGATACCAGGAAGTAGGAACTTTGAACTTTATCAGGGAAAGATGCGAATCACCTACCAGGTAACTGGATATGAAAAAAAGCGCATCTTCGATGGAGTTAAGCTTTCAAGGCATGAAGTAAAGATACCGAAGTATATTTTTGAAACTGAGGGCATCTGGATTGTACTTCACGGTACTATTACTGATAAAATAATCGCTAAAGGTTTTGACCTTGCAGGTAGTCTTCACGCAGCTGAACATGTTGCAATTGCCTGCATACCTCTTTTTGCTCTGTGCGATAAAGGAGACATTGGTGGATACAGCTACTCCCAACATCCCCAGCTTGGTTACTCAGCCATATTTATCTATGATGGATATGAAGGTGGCATGGGCCTTACCCGTAGAGTGCTCGATGTATTTGAGGAGTGGATTAGAGCATCGATAGAGATACTTAAGGGATGCGAGTGTGACATGGGATGCCCCTCCTGTGTTCAGGACTCCCAGTGTGGCTCAGCCAATCACCCTCTCGACAAAAAAGGCGCCCAGTACCTCCTTGAACTCCTGGCAAGAAATTAACTCCCGAAAAAGCACAACCCACTTCACTCCCCCTCATTGCGAGCAATACAACCCGTCATTGCGAGGAGCGTTAGCGACGAAGCAATCTCACGCCACACTCCCTCGAAACCCCCTCAGCCAACTCACACCCTTGCAGAGACAAAATCCATCCGCTAAATTTTCAGAGATTCACTCATTAGTATCATTCGCTTCTACAGCTCGCTCGAACCTCTATAAAACGCCAGATTATTAATGTCTGTAGTTAATCCTTATGCCTTTGTAGCTATACCCGACCTCATCAATTTGTGGCATATTTTATTTAAAAAAAATAAATATTTCAGAGACTTATATTTTCCTTTCCCACCTAAAGGTAGTCTAATGTCTTTTACGCTTCTTAAAGCCAATTTCTCTCTTACTTAGTTTACTGATATCAAAAATCTTTACCTGTAAAACTTGCAATGAAAAGATGAATACTCTCTCAAAAAGATAGATTTACCCATGAGGGAGAGAATAAAGGCAAGAAGGGGATCTCTGAGAACATAGCGTATGCCTATTGTCACTGTGAGTCTCTCGATGAGGCGAAGCAGTCTCTGACACCCCTCACATGTCACTGCGAGGGATTCGATGTCCCGAAGCAGTCTCTATGTAAAACCTACGAAAAGGCAACGACGAGATCCCTTCGCTTCGCTCGCAATGACTCCTCCTCCACCGTCATTCCGAACGAAGTGAGGAATCTCATTTCGTCCAAGTAGCAGGAACGGCGAGATTGCTTCGTCGCTTGCGCTCCTCGCAATGACAGAAAAAGAAAAGCCTCGCAATGACAACTTTTTGTCACTGCGAGGCCACGAAGTGGCCGTGGCAGTCTCTTTCTGTCACTGCGAGGGATTCGATGTCCCGAAGCAGTCTCTATGTAAAACCTACGAAAAGGCAACGACGAGATCCCTTCGCTTCGCTCGCAATGACTCCTCCTCCACCGTCATTCCGAACGAAGTGAGGAATCTCATTTCGTCCAAGTAGCAGGAACGGCGAGATTGCTTCGTCGCTTGCGCTCCTCGCAATGACAGAAAAAGAAAAGCCTCGCAATGACAACTTTTTGTCACTGCGAGGCCACGAAGTGGCCGTGGCAGTCTCTTTCAGTCACTGCGAGGGGCTCAATGCCCCAAAGCAGTCTCTGATTAATGCGAGTGGTTAGGAGATCCCTTCGCTTAGCTCGCAATGACGGAAGAGTGGGGCTCGCAATGACAGAAAGGGAGAGAGGTTCTAATTGCAAGAAGAGAGCGGAAGAGAGATGATCAGATTCGCAAATGAGATAACAAGGCAGGAGGAAAATATAACAGTTAGAGGAAAATAGGATAGTTTAAAAATAGCTTAGAGGGCATTTAGACTAATCTTTAGATGATAAATCATTGATTTACAGTGGTTTTTAAGTTCCTAGTGATGAATTTGGTAAAAATGTAAAATTGAAAAACTGCTACCCTTTTTACTAGGAGCTTATCAGTAAATGAAATTACACGGTTCCTTTTTCTATTGGGAGTCAGAGTAAAATTGTTTTCGATATACGAATTTGAAAAATTTAAAGAACTTTTACTTTATCGTTACAATAAGTTCCTTTTCTGTCATTGCGAAGAGAGAGATTAATCACTTGAAATAGTCTCCACAATATCAAAGACTGTATAGACCAATTCTTGGTTTCGCAGTAAATAAGTTGCAGCCACAATATTAATGACTTCTATCCCTTGAAATTTCTATCAATAATCATTGTTTTGCTATAATAAAAACTTACTTAATTAATTCTTGCCGAGGAGGAAAGATGTTTCGCGATAAATATTGTGGAGAAATTGGAGAAGAACATATCGGAAAAACTCTTCAGTTGAGCGGATGGGTATTTAGAAGGAGAGATCATGGCGGGCTTATTTTTATTGATTTGCGCGATAGAACAGGTATATTTCAGGTAGTCTTTAGTCCTGACATATCTGAACCAACCCACAAACTTGCTCATAATTTAAGAAGTGAGTATGTTATTTCTGTAAAAGGAAAGGTTAAAAGAAGACCTGAAGGAACAGAAAACCCTGAAATACCAACCGGTAATGTTGAGCTTTGGGCAGAAGAGCTCTCCATATTAAGCCCATCAAAAACTCTTCCTTTTCAAATAGACGAAGCTGAACAAATTGGCGAACTCCTTAGGTTAAAACATAGATATCTCGATTTAAGAAGACCAGAAATGCAGAAAAATTTTCTTCTACGCCATAAAGTAGCAATGTCTATTAGAAAATTTCTTGATGCTGAAGGATTTATTGAAATAGAAACACCAATACTAACAAAATCAACGCCAGAGGGTGCTCGAGATTTTCTTGTTCCAAGCAGGCTTAATCCTGGCACTTTTTATGCCTTGCCTCAATCTCCTCAACTCTTTAAACAAATTCTCATGATATCTGGATTTGACAAATATTTTCAGATTGTGCGCTGTTTTAGAGACGAGGACTTGAGAGCAGACAGGCAGCCAGAGTTTACTCAGGTTGACATGGAAATGTCTTTCGTAGGAATTGAAGACATAATCGGTGTGGTTGAAAAAATGATTCATAGGGTATTCAAAGAAGTTTTAGATATGGAAATTAATACCCCCTTTAAAAGGCTCTCCTATGATGAGGCAATAAATAAATACGGCACAGACAAGCCTGATTTAAGATTTGGGCTGGAGATTAAAGATGTTAGTGAACTTGTGAAACACTCTCAATTTAAAGTATTTCTTGACACTCTTCAAGGAGGTGGAGTTGTAAAAGCCATTGCTGGGAAGAGTTTTGCATCAATGACGAGAGGAGAAATTGACAAGCTTACAGAAAAAGCTCAATCCTTTGGTGCCAAAGGGCTTGCATGGATTAGAGTGAAAGAGGATTTCGAATCTCCGATTGTAAAATTTTTCCCAAGGGAGCTACTCAAAGAGATTGCTACTGCAGTTGAAGCTGAAAATGGAGATATGATTCTGTTTGTTGCTGATACATTATCTGTGGCCAATCAAGTATTAGGAAGACTTAGGCTTGAAATTGCTGATATGGCAAAAATTGAAAGAAAGGGCTTTTCTTTTGCATGGATTTTAGATTTTCCACTTTTTGAATGGGATGAGGATGAGAAAAGATTTGTTAGCATGCATCATCCCTTCACAAGCCCTCAAGAGGAATATCTGGAGGCTCTCCTTCAAATAGAGGCTGAAGCTTTTAAAAATCCCGATAGCCCACTCAAATACATGAAAGCAAAGGCCTATGATATTGTTTTAAATGGATATGAGATTGGTGGAGGAAGCATAAGAATTCATAGGGCAGACATTCAGGAGCAAATATTTAGAATACTTGGCTTAGCACCACAGGAGGTTCAAAAGAGATTCGGCTTTTTTGTTGAAGCTTTAAAATACGGTGCTCCACCTCATGGAGGTATAGCTCTTGGATTTGACAGACTTGTGATGCTTATTACAGGAGCAAGTTCGCTAAGAGATGTAATAGCATTTCCTAAGACACAGAAAGCTTTTTGTCCAATGAGTGAAGCACCTTCAGAGGTAGATGAAAAGCAATTAAAAGAATTGAATATAAAGCTTGATATATAGAGTATTTAAATATTTAGCTTTGAAAGTTTATAATTTATAGAGCAATGATAAAGATACATATCGATAAAGCAAAAGCAGGAATGAAGGTTGTAAAAGATATAGTCAACGATGCAGGGATGGTAATAGTTCCTGCAGGGCGAGAGTTAACTGACTCTCTAATCAATAAGCTTTCAATGATTGACATTGAGTATATTTATGTAGAAGGAGAAAAGGAGTTACCTCCCAAGGAAGAAGTTTTTAAAGAAATAGAAAATAGATTTAAAAGGATAGAAGATTCAAATACACTTTCAATAAAAATGGCGCTGATAAAACATTTAGAGGAAATGTATAAATGAACTCTCAAGATGTTATTGCAAGAATTGAGAAAATAGAAAGTCTTCCTACTATTCCACCTGTTTTAAAAAAGATTTTAGTTTTGCTTGAAGACCCAGGAGTTTCTCTCCAGAAAATAACAGATTTTGTATCTTCTGATCCAACGCTTACAGCAAGAATACTTAAAATGGTAAACTCTCCTGTTTACGGCTTTCCAGGAAGAATTTCCTCTGTAAGCCATGCAATGGTGATTCTTGGATTAAATGCGGTTAAGGGGCTTCTTTTAGGAGTTTCGGTTTTTGAAATTATGCAGAAAAATATGATAGGACTTTGGGAGCATTCACTTTCTGCAGCAATTTTTGCAAGAATAATAGCCACGAAAAAAGAACTTTCCTCACCTGAGGAAATATCAATTGGTGCTCTTTTGCATGATATAGGAAAGGTAATTCTTGTTATGGCCTTCAGAGATGAATATCTTAATTTGATTGAAAAGGCAAAAACAAATGAAAAATTCTTATTTGAAATTGAAAGAGACCACTTTGGCATTACTCACGCAGAGATTGGAGGAATTGTGGCAAAAAAATGGAATTTTCCGTTAAAGCTTGTGGAACCAATAATGTATCACCACAGACCCCAACTTAGCGATAAATTTCAATTAGAATCTGCAATTGTTCATGTTTCAAATATTCTCTCTTTATCAAGAGGAATAGGATATTCAGGAGAAATATATGTGCCACCAATTCATCCCTCTGCTTGGAGCTTATTAAATCTATCAGAGGGAGATTATTTCCAAGTCTTTAGAGAGGCTGAAGATCCCCTTAATAGCTCAGGAGACCTTTTCGCTATTGATGAATAAAAATTTGATAATAATAACAACTGACCCAAATATTAAGAAACAACTTAAAAAAATTCTTTTAGTTACAGACTACAATGTCTATTATTTTTCTGATGTGAGACAGGCTCTTGAGACAATTTATAATGAAATTCCAGATCTTGTTCTAATAGAAGCTATAACTAATCCATTTATTGAAATAGGAATTATTAATAGTCTAAAAGCTGATCCAATATTTGTATCGATGAATGTAATAGCAATCGTTGACTGCCAATTTCAAACTGATGACTGGAAAAATTTTCTCGTAGATGATTATATACGGATTAATGATTTAGAAGCTGATTTGCTGATGCGAATAAATTTAACCTTTGAGAGAATAGAGAGAGTTATAGCAACAAGTCCTCTTACGAAACTTCCTGGAAACCTTGTTATACAAAGGGAAATTCAAAGAAGACTTGACAGGGGAGACATATTTGCCCTTGCCTATGCCGACCTTGATAATTTCAAGCCCTTTAACGACAAGTATGGATTTTCACGAGGAGATGATGTAATAAAAATGCTCGGTCGCCTTATTTTAAATCTTGTTCGTTCTGACCAGCCAATAGGAAGCTTTGTAGGTCATATTGGTGGAGATGATTTTGTCTATATAATGTCTCCCGATAAGATAGAAGCAACAACTCAAAAGATAATAACCACCTTTGAAAAATTGGTTCAAAATTTCTATGACGAGGCCGATATAAGAAAAGGCTATATAGAATCGGTTAGTCGAGATGGAAAAAAGCAAATATTTCCCTTAATGTCTGTTTCAGTTGGAATTACTTCTAATCAATTTAGATACTTCTCGCATTTTAGCGAGATGGCAGAAACTGCATCAAATATTAAATCTTATGCAAAAAAGCAAAAAGACAGAAGATATGCAATTGACCGCAGAAAAAGTTAAATTACTCAAGTAATAAAAGTAATTCATTTGTTTTTTCTTCAAGTTTTTTCAATTGCTCCTTAGTAATTTCAAATTCTTTTTTAATTTCTTGAAGTTCATCGCTTATATAAAAACAGGCCAGAATGGCTGCCCTCAAAGGCGGTATGTTTGGATTTTGCTCATAAACTTTTCTTAATTTTTCATCCACATAGGCAGCCAACTGCTGAATATATTCAGGAGATTTTTCACCTTTTATAGAGTATTTCTGCCCAAGGATGTAAACCTCAGTTCTATGCATTTCCGTCTAATTCAAGTTCTTTTAGAAGCTCCTCAATTTGTCTCTTTATTGCTTCTTTCTCAGAGAGAAGATTTTCAATTTCCTGATTTTTTGATTTCAATACTTCTTCGAGGGTATTTACTTTTTTTTGTAATTCTTCCTTTTCTTGCTTAAGAATTCTAATTCTCTCAAGGGCTGATAAGATTTTTTCTTCAATCATAACTTTCCTCCTCTGATTTTTATTATTTCTGAAATATGTTCAGCAGTAAGATTTCTGTTACCTCTCAAATATTCAAAATATGAGGAAAGGACTTTCTGAACATAGTTCCTTGTCTCTGCAAAGGGTATATCCTCCATAAATTCATCTATCTCTTTGTAACTATAATTTTTCAACCACGAACTAACTGCCTTTTCTCCTGCATTATAAGCGGCAATGGCAAAAACTATGTTTCCAAACTCCTCAATAAGATTTTTTAAATAGGCACTTCCAACAAGAATATTTTTTTCCTGTTCAAAAATTTCACTATCTTTTCTGAAATATACTCCAATTCTGCTACCCTCTCTCCTTGCTGTGTCTGGCATTAACTGCATAAGTCCTAATGCTCCAGCAGGAGACTGAGCAAGTCTATCAAATCTTGATTCTTCCCTCATAATGGCAAATATAAGGTAGGCATCTAAATTAAATCTCTTTGATGCTTTCAAAACACTATCCTCATAGACTCTTGGATAAAGGAGTTCCTGATAGCTAAAGCGATTTGGAAATTTAGATATTAATCTAACCGATGTAGGATAATCCCCAAGCTCATACAACAGTCTGCTATAAATGGGTATATTCTCCATATCCCTGTTATCCTTAAGGATTGTCTTTATCTCTCTTAAAGCTTCCTCTCTAAAGCCTGCCTTAATAAGAATCTCAAGTCTTCTGTTTAATGTTATATTTTCTCGGATTTTAGAAGTCTCAGGAACTAAATTTGTCTTGCCTTTCATATAAAGAAGATAAGAGTAAACATCTCCCTGTCTGAATTGGAACGTATATTTTTTTGTAGGGACAACTCCTTTTTTTTCATTTATCCTATCAAGCCAATAAAAGTATTTTGGTTTTCCATAGCTATCATAAAGTTCTTGTAATATTCTCCTTCCTTCTTCATATTGACCTGAGGTGTAATAATTCCATGCCATATTCCACATAGCTTCTTCTTTAGCTTCAGGATATTTTGATACAACCATTTTAAGTATCCTTATTCCCTCATCATTTAAACCAGCTCTTCTCTTTATGTTTGCATAATTAATAAATACATCGGCCATTCTAATATCTGAAGATTTTAAATATTCGGGGAGTTCTCTTTCAAAGGTTTCAAAATCTTTAGCTCTAAGAAGAGACCTTGCTCTCCAGTAGAAATCTCGAGAACGTTTAAAAATCTCAGCGGATTCCACATATTTTTTCTGCATAAAAAGACAATATCCGAGTGCTGAAAGAAACTCGGTATTTTGCGATCCCTTTATCCTCTGAAGGGCTTCTCTTAAATATCTCTCGGCTTTTTTGAATAGATAGGCATTGTTGAGAATTCTACCTTTTTTTAAAAGATCATCAGCGGAAATATCATTCGCAGATAGCTCCTCTTCAGCTTTATCAGCAAAAGATGAGGGAGTGAGAAATATTTCTTTAAAAAGTCTTTTTGCTTTTTCTAACTCCCTTTTCTCCTTAAGATAGGTTGCGTATTCGAATTTTATAGCGACTTCTTCTGGATAATCACTAACGAAAGAATCATAAATACTACCTAAACTATTTAATTTGAGCGTCTTTGCTATTTCAAGCTCTAACTTTCTGCCTTCTTTAATAACGGTTGAACGAGGATAGTTTTTCTTTAACTCTTCTATATCTCTTAATGCTTCTTCATACTTTTGAAGGTTATTATAGGCATAAGCTCGCCAAAGAAGTATATAATCACCAATTTCTTTAAATTCAGCTAAGGACTTAGTTAAAAACTCCTCTGCTCTTACAAAGTCTCCTTTTGCGAGTGATTTTTTTCCCTCTACAAGGGTGAAATAATAAGAGCCTTGAGAGAATGTTGCTGACGGTAAAAATATTAGCAAAATTGAAAGAAGCCCTAAAAGATATCTCATCTTTTTTTAAGCCTCTCTTGATAAGCCTTAAAGTTATCAGAAACTTCTTCTAAGCTGTCTCCCCCGAACTTTTCAATAAAAGCCTCTGCAAGATGCCAAGCAAGAACCGCCTCTCCAATTACACTTGCAGCTGGAACTGCGCAAATGTCAGACCGCTCATAGGCTGCGGATACAGTTTCTTTAGTGAAAACATCCACTGACTTAAGGGGGCGTCTTAGGGTGGGTATTGGCTTCATGGTAGCCTTTACTATTATAGGCATTCCATTTGACACACCACCCTCAATTCCACCCATGTGATTAGTCTTTCTTGAAAAACCCTCATTATAAATTATCTCATCCATTACTTCGGAGCCGAATTTATTTCCGAGCTCAACTCCATCGCCAATCTCAACTGCCTTTATAGCCTGAATTCCCATAAATCCTTGTGCTATTCTTCCATCAAGCTTTCTGTCCCAATGAACATAACTACCCAAACCAACAGGAACAAAAACTGCAAAGCAGACAAAATTACCACCTACGCTATCACCTGTGTTTACGGCTTTATCAATTGCATCTATAAAATCTCCATCCAATTCAGGAAAGGGACATCTTACCTTTGAGTTTTCAGCATTCTCTGCCAAAGCTAAAAGTTCACTCTCACTTAAAAAGGCTGTTTCAACGGATACAGATGCAGAACCAATCGAAGTTACAAAACTGCCGATTTTTATATTAAAAATACTAAGAAATCTTTTTGCAATTGCTCCAATAGCCACTCTTATAGCTGTTTCTCTTGCAGAGGACCTTTCAAGCACATTTCTTATGTCGTAGTGAAGATACTTCATAATTCCTGCTAAGTCAGCATGTCCTGGTCTTGGTCTTGTCACAGGTGGAATACTACCTTCAAAGGATGGATGAGGATTCATACCACTTTCCCAATTATGCCAGTCTTGATTTTTTATCAAAAGACCAATAGGAGAGCCTATGGTTTTACCCCATCGAATTCCTGAGATAATCTCCACTTCATCAGATTCTATTTTCATCCTTCCGCCTCTTCCGTATCCTCCCTGCCTTCTCTTGAGTTCTTTATCAATATCTTCTTTCAAAATAGGCACTCCTGCTGGAAGACCTTCGATTATGCCAATAAGTCCTTTTCCATGAGATTCTCCTGCTGTAAGGAATCTAAGCATAGGCATATTTTAAAAAATATCAACTCTTTTTTTCATCTCTAAAATAGACAATTCTTTTGCCTCCTAAGTGCATAGGGATTGTATCACCTTGCCAAACACCCTTCTTAAAATATCTTTCGTCTATTCCCACATAAACCACATTACCTAAAAAAGCATAACATTCTCCAGCATCTATGGTTTGATGGAGTTTGCATTCTATATAGCTAGCACAACCCTTGATTAAAGGAGCCTTGATTTTAGTTGATGGGATAATCTCGAGATTGGCTCTCTTAAACTTATCCACTTCTCTTCCAGATTTGCTTCCGCATAGCCATATAGCCTTTTCCATGTCTTTTGTTGGAATATTTATAGCAAATTCGGCAGTTTCAAGAATTAACTCTGCTGTATAATGTTCCTTAGCAACACATACTATTATCATGGGAGGTTCTTCACTTACAGGTGTTGCCCAAGCACAGGCCATTACATTTGGAACTCCTTCTTTACTTATCGAGGTAAGAAGAAAAACCACCTTTGGATGAAGAAGCCTGTAAAAATTCTCATCAATCTTTTTCATTTTTTGCCTCCTTTTTTTTCTTCTATTTTACCTATATTTTTCAATATTATTAATCATCAGTCCCAAAATCCTTGAAGATTTATGCCCCCATTACTGCTATGACTTATTTACAAAACATGACCAAATACTCCAGAGGGGTTTTTCCGCTATTATTGCTTTGAGGCATGTTTACATAATGAATATTTTAAAATTAACAGTCATATCAGACTAACTATTGAGAAACACCATTTGACAACAATCTATAAGATATTGGTGTTCAATTAATTGTAACAAAAATTTAACAATATTTTAATGCACCTGTAACCATTATTTTTTAAAATTAATCATGATGCCATTGACATTACAATCAGAAACTTTAGTTAAGTGTCCGGTTTGTAATTCTGATGCCATTTATAAATACGGCAGAACAAAGATTGGAAAGCAGAGATTTAGGTGTCTCATATGTGGAAGACAGTTCAGTTATGGTACAAAAAGAAGGGAATTACAGGAGAAACCAATTTGTCCAGAATGTGGTAAATCAATGCATATCTATAAAATAGAGGGTGAAGCAATAAGGTTTAGGTGTGCGGGTTATCCCGTGTGTAAGACATTCATAAAAATCCAAATAAAAAAGGAGGATTAACTATGGGTTATTACATGCACAATGTCCCAGGAAGGTTGAGAATTAAAAGTCCTGTCATCAAAAACAACAAGAATGTAGCAGACGAACTTAAAAAGACTCTAAGCATGGTTTATGGTGTAGCAACGATTGATATTAACCTCATAACAGGTAGTCTTATTGTAAATTATAATCCTAAGGTTGTAAAGTACACGGATATCGTAAACATCTTGCAGAGAAAGGGTTACTTTGATGCATCAAAGGCTATAGGCTATGATGAATATGTACACAGGGCTGCATCAAAGGCGGGTAGTTTAATAGGTAAATCTCTCTTCAGTACCTTTGCAAAAACTGCATTGGAAAAAACACCTTTGTCCTTTCTTGCTATTCTGATATAGAGAATGCTCCGTCTCGCTCTTCCTCTCCTTTTCCATCAGATAGCAAGAGATAGATCTATTGTGTGTCTCATTAGTAAAAGCATAAAGTCTTTAATTTCAGCTAATCTATTAGGATATCTCCACGCTATCTTATTGCCTTATAACAATACTTAGCATGATCACCGATATTTAATACAAGCTTTAAACGGCTTTTAAAAGCCGTTTTTTCTCCTTTTGTCATAAACCCAACTTAATCACTATAAGCTTAAAAACCTTTGTAAATCAAAAGGAGCGTGATTCCTTGCTATGCTCGGAATGACAGCGAAGGTATTCATTGCGAATTTTTTCTGTCATTGCGAGGATTTTCCTCTCCGTCATTGCGAGCGTCAGCGAATGGATCTCGTCTTTCTCCTCTCTGTCATTGCGAGGAGCGCAAGCGACGAAGCAATCTCGTCGTTGCCTTTTCGTAGGTTTTACTTATACCCAACTTCATCAAAAATAACCCCGAAATTTTAAGAAAAACCTTATATTTCAATAAGTTAGCTATTTCTAATCTTATAAATGTAGTCTAATTTATTGCATATTTACTTATTTCTTAAGCCATTTATT
>Ga0209721_1000294_pt1 | contig 48044 bp, 53 predicted proteins | sample TshhotsprinmetaG_FD_184139 | JGI IMG/M metagenome (GOLD analysis project Ga0209721, IMG submission 184139) | Hot spring microbial communities from South Africa to study Microbial Dark Matter (Phase II) - Tshipise hot spring metaG (SPAdes)... | ecosystem: Environmental > Aquatic > Thermal springs...
GCGAGGGTCAAATAGGGCAGCACCAGAGCCCATTCCTCATCACGGACGTCCGATGGGTAAGCACGGCGGTTCATGCTCTAAACATAACTGCAGTGCCTGATTTGGGTAAGGTGGTTTGTAGATTCTAAAGGATCGCTTCCGGGGCTGCCTCCTGGGTCTTGCGGTTGGCGATGCGGTGGGGGCGGCGGTGGAGTTTTGCCCTCGAGGTAGCTTCGAGCCGCTCACCGATATGGTGGGCGGGGGCCCCCATCATCTTCTTCCCGGCCAGTGGACCGACGATACCTCAATGGCGCTGTGCCTGGCTACCAGCCTGAAGGAGTGCGGCGGGTTCGATGCCCTCGACCAGATGAACCGGTACTGCCTGTGGCAGGAAACCGGCTACCTGAGCAGCACCGGAAGCTGCTTTGGCATCGGTACAACGATCCGTACCGCCCTGGACAGGTTTCGACAAACCAAAGACCCCTATGCGGGCTCGAGCCACCCACGCACCGCGGGCAACGGCTGCATCATGCGGCTGGCCCCGGTGCCCATGTTCTATTTCCCGAACCTACAGGCAGCAGAGCACTACGCGGCCGAGAGCGCCCGAACCACCCACGGGGCCGCCGAGTGCCTCGATGCCTGCCGGTTGCTGGCCCGCATCATCTGCCGGGCGCTTTTGGGCAGGCCCAAGGATGAGGTGGTGCTGGCCGACAGCAACACCTTTACCGGAGCGGAGAAGATTGTGGCTATTGCCCAGGGGGCCTACCTCGAGAAACCCAGGGAGGCGCTTCGCGGCAGTGGGTATGTGGTCGAGAGCCTCGAGGCAGCCTTGTGGTGCTTTGTGCATACCGACAGCTTTGCCGAGGCAGTCTTGGCGGCGGCCAACCTGGGCGAGGATGCCGATACCACCGCCGCGGTATGCGGGCAGGTGGCAGGGGCCTACTACGGCGTGCAGGGAATCCCGGCTGCATGGCTGGAACGCCTGGCGCTGGGCTCGGAAATCACCGCGCTGGCCGATGGGCTGTACGGCTCGAGCCAGGAAAAAGCGGGCTGGTTTTAGCCCAGCCGTACTTTCAGCAAATCAAGCGCATTGTTTCGGAGATCGGCTGGAGAGCAACCTAAGCAGCCATCTATTGGCGGCTCGGCTTATTGTCACCTTGGTTGAAACGTTGCAATACCAAACCCCTACCCCTTCACCGACCCCGCCAAAAGCCCCCGGATGAAGTAGCGGCCCAGGAAGATGTACACCAATAGCGTTGGTAGCGCTGCTAGCAAGGCGCCAGCCATGGGGAGGTTCCACTTGACCGCCTCGCCCCCCGCAAGCTGGGCCAGCGCCACCGTGATGGGCTGGTTGGCGGGGCTGCTCACCAGGGTTACGGCGAACAAAAACTCGTTCCAGATCTGCGTAAACTGCCAGATGATCACCACCACAAACCCCGGCACCGAGAGCGGAAACACGATGCGGCTGTAGATACCAAAGAACCCCGCGCCGTCGATGCGCCCGGCCTCGATCATCTCGTCGGGGATTTCGGCGTAGTAGTTGCGGAAGATCAGGGTGGTGATGGGCAGGCCGTACACCACGTGCACCAGAATCAGGCCCCACAGGCTGCCGCCCAGCCCAATCTCGCGCACAAACTGGAACAGGGGAATCAGCACCGCCTGATAGGGAATAAACATCCCAAAGAGCATCAGCGGGAAGACGATGTTGGCCCCGGGGAACTTCCATTTGGCCAGCACGTAGCCGTTCAAGGAACCCAGCAGGGCCGAGAGGATGGTGGCGGTGATGGTGAGGAAGAAGCTGTTCTGTAGCTTGGGTGCAAAGGCCGTCCAGGCCTGGGCAAAGCTCTCCCAGTACCAGACCTGCGGTAGCTGCCAGGTGCTGCTCAGGGTGATGGCCGAGGGCTCCTTGAACGCGGTGACGATGACCAAATACACCGGCAGCAGGAAAAACAGCGTAGCGATAAAGAGAATTGTGTATTGCAGGATGCGCCCAATCATCGCCGCACCTCGCTTTTGAGCTGGCTGTACAGGTAGGGCACAATCACGGCGGCTACCAGCAATAGCAGAATCATGCCGATGGCCGCGCCTTTAGCTATCTGGTTGGCCCGGAAGGTGGTCAGGTACATGAGCAGGGCTGGCACGTCGGTGGGGGCGTTGTCGGCCCCAGCCATGGCAAAGATCAGGTCGAAGATTTTGAGCGAGATATGGCCCAGGATAATCATGGCCGAGAGGGTGATGGGGGCCAGCAGCGGGAAGATCACGCGCTGGTAGAGCTGCCACTCCGAGGCCCCGTCCACCCGCGCGGCCTCGCGCAGCTCCTCGGGGATGCCGCGCAGCCCGGCCAGGTAGAGGGCCATGGTGTAGCCCGACATCTGCCAGACCGCGGCCAGAATGATGCCGATAAAGGCCAGGTTGAAGCCGTGGGGTTCGTCGTAGGGGAGGGGTTGCAGGCTACGGCCCAGGGTGAAGGCCCACAAGAGCAGCAGGGCTGCCGAGCCGGAGGCGATGTAACCCCGCCGCCGCTCACCCCCTCTAAAGGCTGTAATGGCGATAAAAATCAGCACGGCGCTCACCACCAGGGCGGTGATGAAGGGCAGGTCGTTCCAGCTCACCTGCCAGATTTGCTCGCGGCTGGTCAGCCAGGCAAACTCGCCCTTGGGCAGCCCCACCAGGGTGGGGAGCTGGTTAACGCCGCCTTCGGGCTGTAGCATCCAGCGCCAGATGGTGCCGGTTACGATGAACGAGAGCGACATGGGAAACAAAAAAATGGTGCGGAAAAACCCCTCGCCCCGGGGGCTTCGGTCGAGCACGATGGCCAGCCCCAGGCCCACGCTCAGGCAGCCCAGGATAAAAAACACCGTGAAGAAAAAGGTGTTGACCAAGTCCTGGCGGAAGCGGGAATCCACCAGACCCGTAAAGAGTTCGCGGTAGTTTTCAAAGCCGATGAAGCGAATCTGCGGGTTGGCCGAGAGGGCCTGGGCTGGGTCTTTGCCCCAGTCGGTGAGGGAGGTATAGAAGGTTTGAAAAATAAAACCGTACACGAAAATGCCCAGCAGCAGCAGCGAGGGCAGGATGACCAGGAAGCCGTACAGGGTATCTTTGTTGTTGAACCAGCGCATCTTCACCTCTGGGGCGGGTACTGCGGTTGAAGTAAAGTCCGCAATCTTAATTTGTTTGCCTAAAAAGGGGGCCCGCTGGGCCGCTTGTCTGGGGATTATACAAACAGAAAAGGAAAAGAGGGGCAGGCCCAAAGGCCTGCCCCGGTGAAGCTTACTGACCCAGACGCACCTGGGTGGCGATGGCCTGGGCGGCGTTGGCCGCGGCCTGGGCGTTGCGGCTCGAGAGGTAGATTTCCATTACGGTGCCAAACTGGCTCATGAAGGACTCGGGGGCCACCGCGCCGTGCACCAGCGAGCCTACGATGCGGTTGGACTTCCAGTCGCGCATGGCCGACTGCAGGTAGGCGTTGTATTTGCTGGGGTCGGAGTCGGTGCGGGCGGCAATGGAGCCCTTGAGCGGGTTGAAGGTGTCCTGGCCTTCTTTAGAGCCCAAAAGCCGCAGCCAGTTGAGCACGTTGGTGCGGTTCTTTACGCCTTTGGGCAGGCCGAAGGAGTCGGAGAGCATCATAAACACGCCAGCGGTGCCGGGGGCGGGGGCCCAGCCGAAACCTTCACCGGGTTTGAGGCCCTTGGTGGTGGTCATGTAGCCGGCGGCCCAGTCGCCCATGATGTTGAAGGCGGCCCGGCCCTCGAGCACCCGGTCTATGGCTTGCTGCCAGCTCAGGCCCGAGGCGTCCTTGTTGGCGCAGTCCAGCACCCGGCCAAAGGTGTTCCACACCGCCACTGCTTTGGGGTCGTTGAAGCGCAGCTTACCGGTCCAGAGGTTGGCGTAGTCGGTGGCGCCCAGCACGCCCAGGGCCACCGACTCCCACAGGTGTTGTTGCGTCCAGTTCTCGCCCAGGGCCAGGGGGGCCTCGAGGCCCTTGCTCTTCAGGGTCTGGCAGACGGTCAGGAACTCGGCCCAGGTTTTGGGCGGCTGCACCCCCCATTCGCGCAGCTTGGCCGGAACGTACCACATCACGTTGGAGCGGTGGATGTTGACCGGCACGCTGTAGATCTTGCCCTTGTAGGAGAGCAGGTCAATGAGCCCCTTGGGGAACTTGGTCATCCAGCCCTCCTGGTTGAACAGGGGGGTCAGGTCTTCCATGCGGTCGGCCACCACCCAGGTGCCGATCAGCTCCTGCCCGGCATGCACCTGGAAGCTATCGGGGGGGTCGCCGCCCAGCATACGGGTCTTGAGCACGGCCCGGGCATTCACGCCGGAGCCGCCGGTGACGGTGGCGTTGATGACCTCTACGTTGGGGTAGCGCTTCTTGTACAGGTCAATCAGGGCTTGCAGGGCGGGGCCTTCGTCGCCGGCCCACCAGGAAAAGATCTCCAGCTTTCCCGATTGGGCCAGCCCCGCGGTGCCGAGGGCCAGGGCTGCCAGGGTTAGGAACAGCTTCTTCATGTATGTCCTCCTATCAGGTGCTATACGCCAATGGTTGACCGGGTTCCCAGGGGGGAGATTGGCGGGCTCCACTCCCCGGTTCCACCATTTGCTAAAAAGCGCTGCAGCACCAGGGCCGCAGCGCCCATAGCCGGAGCCAGATGTCCGAACGCGCTGGGCTTTACGGGTATTTCGGCGTGTTCGGGGATAAAAGCCAGGTTGTGAATGGTCTGGCGCAGGGGGGCCTCGAGCCACTTCCAGGCCTCGGCCCCGGCCCCGCCCAGCACCACCACCGCTGGGTCGAAGGCGACGCACAGGTTGACCACAAAGCGCCCCAGTTCGTAGGCCAGGTTTTGCAGGGCCTGCAGGGCGTAGGGGTCTTGGTGCTCGGCCCGCTGCAGGATACCCCAGAAGCCTTCTTTGCGGTTGCTGGCGGCCTGGTAGCGCTCCACCATGGCCCGCAGCGATAGGGTTCCCTCCACGTCCCCAGCCCGGCTGCGGCTGTGGGGCTGGCCGGTGAGCCAGTGGCCCAGCTCACCGGCGGCCCCCAGCCGGCCCCGGTAGACCTGGCCGTCCACCACCAGGCCGGTGCCCAGGCCGGTGGTCATGAGCACGTAGACCAGGGGGCTTTGCTGCTCGCCCCAGAAGGTTTCGCCCAGGGCGGCGGCGTTGGCATCGTTGTCTACCAGGGTGGGTACTTTGAGCAGGGCCTCGAGCATCTCTGCGGGCTGCTCGTTGTGCCAGCCGGGGCCTGGTGCATAAAGCAGTCTGCGACCGTTAACCACCCCTGGGACGGCCAGCCCGATCCCCAGCAGCCGGGTGGGGTCGGAAAGCCGGCTTTGCACCTGTTCGGCCAGCTTGGTTAGCCGCTCGGCCAGCGGGGTGTGGGGGCTTTCAACCCAGTCCCATTTGTCGTGGATGGTGTTGTTCAGGTCGAGCAGCACAAGCTGCGTGTTTTCCACGCCCAGCTCGACCCCCAGGGCCAGGGTGTGCCGGGGAGAGAACTCGAGCGCGGTGCCTGGGCGGCCCAGGCCCGGCTTGTGGCGGCTGCCTTCGTCCAGCAAGCCCTCCTCCAGCATCTCCTGCACCAGCGTGGAGACCGTGCTCTTGGTAAGACCCACCGCCCGGGCCAGCGCGGCCCGGCTTTGTGGGCCATGGCGGCGCAGGGCCTCCAGGATCAGGCGGCGGTTGAGCCGCTTGATGGCTTGCTGGTCAAGGGGGGTGGTGCGGGCCATGGCACGTTTTCAACAAACTGGGTTACTTAGTAAGTTTAGCGAACGAACTATATCCCAGCCCGCCCGGCACTGTCAATCGTTGGTCAAGTCCGCCGGGGTGAAAGCCGCTCGGCAGAGTCGAGCCACAGGGTGACCGGGCCGTCGTTGATCAGGTGCACCTGCATATGGGCCTGGAAGACCCCGGTTTCAACCGGCAAGCCCTGCCCAGCTAGTAAATCGCAAAACTGCTCGTACAGGCGCCGGCCCACCGCTGGCGGTGCTGCTTCTACAAAGCTGGGCCGGTTGCCCCTGCGGGTATCGCCATAGAGGGTGAACTGCGAGACCACCAGCACCCCGCCCCCCACATCGGCCAGCGCCAGGTTCATCTTGCCTTCGGCATCGGCAAAGACTCGCAAACCAGCAATTTTGCGGGCCAGGTAGGCGGCATCCTCGAGGGTGTCGTGCTGACCGACCCCCAGCAGCACCAACAGCCCCCGCCCAATCTGCCCGACGATATGGCCGTCTACCTCTACACTGGCCTGGGAAACCCGCTGAACCACCGCACGCACGGCTCAACAATAACAAGGGGGCAGGGAAAAGGCGAGGGGCTTTACCCTTGCAATAAACTGCGTGCTAGGGCTTAGCGGGGGGCTGCAAACAACGCCACCGTGCCGGGGCCGGTATGAGCCGCCACCGCCGGGCCGCACGCGCGCACGTCCTCGACGATCACGCCTTCCTGGCTGATTAGCCTGCGCAACTCCTCGGCCCCCTGGGGGTTGTAGGCGTGGGCCAGCACCACCCGGGCTCCTTCGGGGAAGGCTTTGTGGAAGGCCTCGGCAAGCTGCTGCAAACCCCTGTGCCAGCCCCGGGCCCGCTCAAGGGGCCGCACCAGCCCGTCCCGAACCTCCAGCACCGGCAGCAGCTTCAAAAGCGAGCCGATGAAATGCTGCAGTCCGCCGATGCGCCCGCCCCGGTGCAGGTACTCCAGCGTGGCCGGCAGCACGAAGCCGCGTATGCGCTGCACCAGCGGCGCGATGGCCTCTTCCAGCCGATCCCAGGGCACCCCCGCGGCCAGCTTGCGCCGCACTTCCTCGATCACAAAAGAAAGCCCGCCGTTCAGGGTCAGGCCGTCAATCACCTTGACGCGGTTGCCAAATTGTTCGGCCACCTTGCGGGCGGTCGAATAGGTGCCCGAGAGCTTGCTGGAGACGTGCACCGAGACGATGCGGTCGAATTTCTCGAGCAAAGCTTTATACAAAGCTTCCAGATCGGCTGCCGAAACCTGGCTGGTGCTTACCTTCTTGCCCGCGAGCTGGGCCTGGATTACCTGGTCGGGGGTCATCTCGAGGTAGTCGCGGTAGCTCTGGCCCTCGAGGATGACCTGCTGGGGAACCAGGTAGATGCCTCGCTCGAGGGCTTCTTGCGGTGAAAGGCCCAGGGTCGAGTCGGCCACGAAGGCGGTGCGTTCCATGGTTACCTCCTGGCTGGCGGATTTAATCCAGCATACCAGAAGTCCTCCCCCAGCCAGATTGGCCGCAAAGCGGGGCTGGCCTAGAGGCTGTAGGCATAGAACCCGTACACCCCCGGCCCGGTATGGGTCGAGATCACCCCGCCGATGCTGGTAGTGAGGCGTTCCTCCAGGGGCAGCCCGGCGGCCTGCACGGCGGCCTTGAAGGCGGCCAGGTCGCTTTCTTCGGCGTTGTAGAGGTAGTAGATGCGGATTTTCTGGCGGCCTGCAGCCCAGCTTTTGAGGGCTTCGACCATCTCGGCCAGGGCTTTCTTCTCACCCCGGGCCCGGCCTGCGGCCTCTACCCGCCCATCTTTCAGAGTCAGGATCGGCTTGATGCCCAATAGGCTGCCCAGCAGGGCCTGGGCCCCGCCGATGCGCCCGTTTTTCTTGAGGTAGTCCAGGGTAGCCAGGGTAAAGCGCACCGTGTGGTCGGCGCGGATGCGCTCGAGCTCCACCAAGACCTGCCCCAGGTCGGCCCCCTGGTCGAGCAGCTCCTTGGCCCGCTCGACCATCATCCCAATGCCCATGCTGGCGGCCTGGGTATCGAAGATGGTCACCTTGCCCGGAAACTCCTGGCTGGCGAGCTGGGCCGACTGCACGGTGCCGGAAAGTTTGGAGGAGATGTGAATCGAGAGCACGTGATCGGCTTTCTGCAAGGCCCGCTCGTAGGCCAGCTTGAAGTCGGTGGGGGAGGGCTGGCTGGTGCTGGGCATTCCGGCCCCGGCCTTAACCCCTTCGAAGATATCGCTGGGGGTAATCTCAACCCAGTCCTTGTGGATTTTGCCCTTGAAGTTGACGTATAGAGGCACTATTTCGACGCCCATCTCGGCGGCGCGGCTCTGTAGGTCGGAGGTCGAGTCGGTTACGATGGCTATTTTCATCTTGGCTCCTGTTTCTGATCGTGCGCCCATCCGGGCCACCAGCGCCCTTGCGGGTCTGGTTGGGGAGTGGGCGAGGTGAAAAGCAGCACTTCTTCGTGGTGTAAGTCTAGCACAGGCTTTTATCCTTGCAAAAGCAAGGCTTTGAGCCATTGCTGGGCTTTTATATTGTGCCAAACCACACAAAATGATAAGGTTTGAGGCGTGCTGCTTGGGGGCAAGCGTCCCCAACCCATCCCAAAAACAACCGAGGGCCAGAGCTATGTGGAAAGTGCTAGTGACCGACGAGATGCGGCTGGGGGAGGTTAAGCACCCCCAGGTACGCCTGGACTACAAGCCCGGCATGGCGCGGGAGGAGCTGCTTCAGGTGATTGGCGCCTACGATGCCCTGATTACCCGCAGCCGCACCCAGGTGGACGCCAGGGTGCTGGAGGCCGGGGTCAACCTGAAGGTGGTGGGCCGGGGTGGGGTGGGGGTGGACAATGTAGACCTGGAAGCCGCCTCCCGCCGGGGCATCCTGGTGGTGAATGTGCCCGAGGCCAACACCCGCTCCGCCGCCGAGCTGGCCTGGGCTCTGTTGCTGGCTACGGCGCGGGGCCTGGTGGAGTCCGATCAGAAAATCCGGCAGGGCCAGTGGGATCGCAAGTACCTGGGCCTCGAGCTCAACCACAAGACCCTGGGCATCGTGGGCCTGGGGCGCATTGGGGGGCAGGTGGCCAAGTTCGCCAAGGGCTTCGATATGCGGGTGCTGGCCTACGACCCCTACATCCCGCGCAGCCGCGCCCAGACCCTGGGGGTCGAGCTTTTCGACGACCTGGCCGATATGCTGCGCCAGTGCCACTTCCTGACCGTGCACACCCCCCTCACCGAGGAGACCCGCGGCCTGATTGGCCGCCGCGAGCTCTACCTGCTGCCCAAAGGGGCGGTGGTGGTGAATGCCGCGCGGGGCGGCATTGTGGATGAAAAGGCCCTGGTGGAGGTTTTGAACGACGGACACCTGTGGGGGGCCGGGCTGGACGTGTTTGTGGAGGAGCCCCCCAACGCCGAACACCCCCTGGTACACCACCCCAAGGTGGTGCACACCGCCCACCTGGGGGCCAACACCATAGAGGCCCAGGAGCGGGTGGGGGAGGCGGTGCTCGAGCGGGTCATCGAGACCCTGCAGGGCAACCTGGCCCATGCCCTCAACACCGGCTTCGACGCCGAGGGCCTGCAACTCTTCTCGGCCTGGTTGCCGCTGGGTGAGGCTCTGGGCAAGCTGCTGGCCCAGATCACCCAGGGCCGTCCCCAGGCGGTGGAGGTCTCGTACTACGGCGATTTCGAGAAAAACCCCGATCCCATCGCCTCGGCGGTGGCCAAGGGCCTGCTGGAGCAGGTGCTGGAGGCTGGGGCTATCAACCTGGTCTCGGCCCGGCCGCTGCTGCGCGACCGGGGCATTGCGCTGGTGACCCGGCAGGTGCAGGAGCCGCTCGATTACCGCCAGGTGCTGGAGGTGCGCCTCGAGACCGACAAAGAGACCCGCAAGGTGCGGGGCGCGGTGCTGGGCGGCAAGCCCCGCATCGTGGGCATTGACGACCACACGGTGGAGGCGGTGCCCAGGGGCTTTATGCTGGTCTGCATCAACCGCGACCGGCCTGGGGTGGTGGGCAAGGTGGGCACCCTGCTGGGCGAGAACAACATCAACATCGCGGGTATGCAGCTCGGTCGCGACAACCCCGGCGGCAAAGCCCTGTTTGTGCTGGCTATTGACGAACGGCCCGGCGAGGCGGTGCTCTCGGCCCTGCGCGGGCTGGATGTGCTGGAGCGGGTGGATTTGGCCGAGCTGTAGCGTATGCCCAGCGATAAAATACCTGGCATGTACCGCCCCCGCCTGCTCACCCCCGGCCCGGTGGAACTCCACCCCAGGGCCCTCGAGGCCCTCGCCCGCCCACAGCTTCACCACCGCAGCGACGCGGCCCGACAGGTTTTCCTCCAGGCCAAGACCGGCCTCGAGGCCGCCTTCAAAACCCAGGGCCAGGTCTTGCTGCTCACCGGCTCCGGCACCGCCGCCATGGACGCCCTGGTGCAGAACCTCTTTGCACCGGGGGCGCGGGTGCTGGTGCCGGTGCACGGCAACTTCTCCGAGCGCTGGGCCAAAATTGCCCAGCAGGCCGGGCTAGAGGTAGTGCGCCTGGAGCTCGAGTGGGGCCGGGTGGTGCGCCCGGAGCACCTGGAAAGCGCCCAGGGCCCCTTCGACGGCCTGCTCCTGACCCACTCCGAGTCCTCGACCGGGGCCCTCAACGACGTGCGCACCCTGGCCCAGGCCTTCAAGGCCCGCTTCCCCGAGGGGCTGGTGGTGGTGGACGCTATCACCAGCCTGTTTGTAAGCGAGTTCGAGCTGGAGGGCTGGGGCCTGGACGCTGCCGCCTGTGGCTCGCAAAAAGGCATCATGTGCCCCCCAGGGCTGGGCTATGCGGCCCTCTCGCCCCGTGCGATCGAGCACCTCAAGCCTCGAGGCTTCTACCTGAACCTGGCCTCCGAGCTCAAGGTGCAGAGCACGGGCGAGTCGGCCTGGACGCCGGCCATCAACCTGGTGGCTGCCACCGCCGCGGTGCTGGCGGAACTGCTGCCCCGGCTGCCCGAGCACATCGCCCTCAAACAGCAGCAGAACGAGATCCTCTACGCCACCGGCCAGGAGCTTGGGCTAAAACCCGTGCCCGAGGTAAAAAGCCCCGCCACCACCTGCTTTTACCTGCCCGAGGGGGTGAGCTACGCCCAGGTCAAAGAGGCCTTCGCCGCGCGGGGTGCGACCATTATCGGCGGGCAGGGCCAGCTCAAGGGCAGGGTCTTTCGCCTCTCGCTGATGGGTTACTCCGACCTGTACGATGCGTATGCGGTGGCCCATATGATGCGCGAGGCCCTGCGCTTCGATTAGACGAAGGGTGGGCTTGGGCCGTAAAAATTCGAGACCCACAAAGGAGGTGGCATGAAAGTTCAAGGCAAAGTGGTGGTGGTCACGGGCGGTGGCAGCGGCATGGGGCGGGCGCTGGTCTTGCGGCTGCTTAGCAAAGGGGCCCGGGTGGCGGCGGTGGATCTCAACGCGGCCAGCCTGCAAGAAACCGCCCAACTGGCCCAGGCCGCCGAGCGGCTCTCAACCCACGTGCTCAACATCACCCAGCGCGAGGCGGTGGAGGCCCTGCCTGCCGAGGTGATGGCCCGGCATGGGGCGGTGGACGGCCTGATCAACAACGCCGGCATTATCCAGCCCTTTGTGCGGGTCAACGACCTGGATTACGGTGCCATCGAGCGGGTCATGAACGTCAACTTTTACGGCACCCTGTACATGACCAAGGCCTTTTTGCCGCACCTTTTGCAGCGCCCCGAGGCGCATATTGTGAACATCTCGAGCATGGGTGGCTTCCTGCCGGTGCCGGGGCAGAGCGTGTACGGGGCCTCCAAGGCAGCGGTCAAGCTGCTGAGCGAGGGCCTGTTCGCCGAGCTGCTCGACACCCCGGTGCGGGTGACGGTGGTTTTTCCGGGGGCGGTGTCCACCAACATCACCGTCAACTCGGGGGTGGCGATCCGGGCCGCCGAGGGCCGCCAGCCGGCAGCCAGGCCCCTCGAGCCCGAGCGGGCTGCCCAGATTATCGTGGAGGGCATGGAACAGAACCGCTTCCGGGTGCTGGTGGGCTCGGATGCCCGGCTGATGGACTTCCTCTACCGCCTGTCCCCCGAGCGGGCCGCCCGCTTTATCTACCGGCAGATGCGCTCACTCTTGGGGGCTTCCTGAGGCTGGAGGGCTTATACGCATTTCGGTAGTATCGTTCAATGTGGCAAGCCTAAACGATACTACCGAAAGGCTTTTCTACTCCCTTCGGTCGGCTTGAATCCTTCACCTCTGCCTACGCAGGGCGGTGAAGGATTCAAGCAAAAACGGTATTAGAACCAGGTGTCCAGCAGAATTACCGCCAGCATCCCCAGGCTCACCACCACATTAGCCTGGAAGAAGGCCTGGTCTACCTTGCTCAGGTCATTGGGCCTCACCAGCTGATGCTCGTACCACAGCACCCCGCCCACCGCCAGCACCCCCACAAAGTAGGGCCAGCCCGCGCCGCAGAGCAGGCCGGTTAGCAGAAAAAAACCGAAGGTGAGGGCGTGGCAGGCCTGGGCGATGCGCAGGGCAGCAGGGAGGCCGAAGCGGGCCGGCACGCTGTGGATGCCGTTCTCGCGGTCGAACTGGTAGTCCTGGGTGGCGTAGAGGATGTCGAAACCGGCCAGCCAGAAGGCCGTACCGGCCCAGAGGGCGAACAAAGCGGGTTCAAAAGCCCCGGTAACGGCAATCCAGCCCCCGGCGGCGGCGGCCCCGATGGTCAGGCCCAGCCAGAAGTGGCACAGCCAGGTGAAGCGCTTGGTGTAGCTGTAGCCCACCAGAAAAAACACCGCCACCGGCAGCAGCTGGGCGGTGAGGGGGTTGAGGTTGAAGGCGGCCAGGGCCAGTAGCAGCAGGCCCACCACCGCCAGGGCCAGCACCTCGGCGGGTTTGACCAGCCCCCGGGGGAGGTGGCGTCCGGCGGTGCGGGGGTTGGCGGCGTCAATGGCCCGGTCAATCAGGCGGTTGAGGGCCATGGCCCCGGTGCGGGCCCCCACCATGGCCACCGTAACCCAGGCGAACACCTCCCAGCCCGGCCAGCCCCGGGCGGCCAGCAGCATGCCGCCGTAGGCAAAGGGGAGGGCGAAGAGGGTGTGCTCGAAGCGGACGAGCTCGAGGTAGGTTTTGAACCGGTGCGAGATAACCTGCATATCCTGAAGGCCAGTTTACCCTGGGCCGGGGGTTTATTCTGGGCCCCTGGCTACCGGACGGCTGGGGTCGGAGACCCAGTCGCTCCAGGAACCGGCGTAGAGCCGGGCCTGTTTGCCCGCTAGCTCCAGCGCCAGCACATTGGCCGTGGCCGAGACACCCGAGCCGCAGTAGACGATAATCTCGCCCTCGAGACCCTCGAAACGTTTTCGCTGTTCTTCGGCGGGTTTGAACCTGCCCGAGGCCTCCAGGCTGTCCAGCCAGTTGCGGTTGATGGCCCCCGGAATGTGGCCGGCCACCGGGTCTATGGGCTCCACCTCGCCCCGGTAGCGCTCGGGGGCCCTGGAATCTATCAGCACCGTACCTGCCGGGCGATGGGCTACAAAATTGGCGTCCACCACCATCTCGGGCTGGGGGTGGGGCTTGAAGGTGGTGGGGGCATACTCAACCGCCGCGGTAGAAACCTCGTAACCCGCTGCTCGCCAGGCCCCGATGCCGCCGTCCAGCACGGCCACCTGCCCGTGGCCCAGCCAGCGCAGGAGCCACCACAGGCGCGGGGCATACATGCCGCCCACGGGGGGGTCGTCGTAGGCCACCACAAAATGCTCGTTGCCGATGCCGGCCCTGCCCAGGGTCTGGGCCAGGGCCTCCGGGGTGGGCAGGGGATGGCGGCCCCCCCGGCGGTCGGGCCGCACCGGCGCCGAGAGGTCTTGCTCCAGGTCGAGAAACAGAGCGCCAGGGAGGTGCCCGGCTGTGTAGGCCTGCCGACCGGCTGAGGGGTCTTGCAGGGAAAAACGACAGTCCACAATCCGGAGCCGCTCGTCGCCTAGGTGTTCGTGCAGCCATTGGGCGCTGACCAGTGGAGAAGGCATGCCAACAGCCTAACACTGCCAGCGGAGACGGATTGTGCTTGCCCAGCGCCCATCGGGTAATCTAGGGCCATGCAAACCTTCAAGGCACTGGTGGTGGAATCGGGCGACCCCTACACCGCCCAGATCCGGCAGGCCCGCCTGGACGAGCTGCCGCCGGGTGAGGTGCTGGTGCGGGTGGCCTACAGCAGCCTCAATTACAAGGACGGCCTGGCCATTACCGGCGCGGGCAAGGTGATCCGCAATTTCCCCATGGTTCCGGGCATTGACCTGGCCGGCACGGTGCTGGAGTCGGCCTCGCCGGAGTACAAACCCGGCGACCCGGTGATCCTGACCGGCTGGGGGGTGGGGGAGCGGCACTGGGGCGGGCTCTCGGAGCTGGCTCGAGTGCGCGGGGAGTGGCTGGTGCCCCTGCCCGAAGGGCTCACCCTAAAGCAGGCCATGGGCATTGGCACCGCGGGTTTTACCGCCATGCTGGCGGTGATGGCCCTCGAGGCCCATTCCATAGACCCCGCCAGAGAAGTGTTGGTCACCGGTGCAGCCGGGGGGGTGGGCAGCCTGGCCGTGGCGTTGCTGGCCCAGCGGGGTTACCGGGTGGTGGCCTCCACGGGCCGCCTGAGCGAAGAAACCTATCTGAAGTCGTTGGGCGCCAGCGAGATTCTGGATCGCGCGGTGCTCAGCGCGCCTGGCAAACCCCTCGAGTCCGAACGCTTTGGCGGGGCGGTGGACACCGTGGGCGGGGCGGTGCTGGCCGGGGTGCTGCCGCGCATGGCCTACGGCGGCAGCGTGGCGGCCTGCGGCAACGCCGGTGGGGCGAAGCTCGAGACCACCGTCTTCCCCTTTATTCTGCGCGGGGTTAACCTGCTGGGCATTGACTCGGTGATGTGCCCCAAAGAGAAGCGCCTCCTGGCCTGGCAGCGCCTGGCCCGCGAACTGCCCAAGCCCTTGCTGGAAGCCACCCTGCAAACCGTAAGCCTGGAGGAAGTACCGGTGCTGGCCCAGGCCATCCTGCAGGGTCGGGTGCGGGGGCGGGTGGTGGTAAAGCTGGACTGAACTCCCTTCTCTCGTGTTTGCGCGGTGCTCAAACCGGGCTTTGTGCTTATGATGGTTGGGCCATGTACGAGTACGGCTTGGGCGTGTACAAGGTCTGTAAGGTGATTGCGCGCTTCTTGCTTCAGGTCTTGTTTGGCCTGAAGGTGGAAGGGGCCGAGAAAATTCCCAAGGAAGGCCCGGTGATACTGGCCTCCAATCACATGTCCTTTCTCGATCCGGTGGTAATGGGGGTGGCCTGCCCTCGGGTGGTGAGCTACATGTCGCGCGACGATGTGTTCAACTATCCCATCCTGCGCTGGCTTTTGCCGCGCCTGTACGTGATTCCGGTCTCGAGGGGTTCGGGGGACTTGGGGGCGATTAAAGCCGCTATCCGCGTGCTCAAAAACGGCATGGCCTTTGGCATCTTCCCCGAGGGGCGCCGCAGCCGTACCGGTTTTATCGAGCCCTTCAAGACCGGCGCGGCGGCCATTGCCCTGCGCACGGGCGCGGTGATTGTTCCAGCCGCCATCATCGGCAGCGATAAAGCCTGGCCGGTGGGCAAAGGGCCGCGCCTGCGCCGCGGGGTTCGGGTGGTCTTCGGGGATCCCCTCGTGCTACCTCCTGGCAAGCCCGATCACCAGACTTTGGAGGAGGTCACTCATCGGCTCGAGGCCGCTGTGACCGCACTTTTGCCCCCCGAGTACCACAGAAAACCCACGGTTTAGGCATTCTGTCTGAAACGAAATTGCCTCGAACACTGCTCTGGTGCTTGCAATTTGTAGATTAGCTGTGATACACTCCGTGCTGAAGGGAAAACATAGGAGGTAACAATATGGCACGAGCCGCAGCAAAGAAAACCAAGACCAAAGCCGATCTGATTGACCAGGTAGCCGCTACCGCCGGTTTGAAGAAGAAGGATGCCAAGGCCGCTGTAGACGCTTTCCTGAGCAAGGTCGAAGAAGCCCTCAAGGCCGGTAATAAAGTGCAGTTGACCGGCTTCGGTACCTTCGAGGTGCGCAGCCGTAAAGCCCGCACCGGCGTGAAGCCTGGCACCACCCAAAAAATCAAGATTCCTGCTTCTAAGTACCCTGCCTTCAAACCTGGCAAAGCCCTGAAGGAAACCGTCAAGAAATAAACTGGCAGTCCCTTCCAATAGAGGAGGCTAAGGCCTCCTCTATTGATTTCTATATCGACGCGCACTTCGGCAGTATCGTTTACTTCAGCAAGCCTGAAAGATACTGCCGAAGTGCTTTTCTACTCCCTTCGGTTAGCTTGAATCCTTCACCCCTGACTGCGTGTGGCGGCGAATGATTCAAGCGGAAACGGTATGAGTGGATCGATTGAGCAGCCTTTGGTTTTTCTATCAGTAAAAGTTCACCCGAGGCGCAGTAGAGGCCGCCACCAGGGGACGGCCAGCAACACCAGGGCTACGCTCAGCCCGTACCAGATCAGGGCTTGGCGGTGCTTGAGCAGGGCGTCGGCGGCTTTTTTGACGCGGACGTTGCCCAGATGCGCCAGTATCACGGCGGCGAGCATCAGCACCCAGTGTTCGGCGATAAAAAAGCGGGTTTGGCTGTTTTGCATGGCCGCGCCAGGGTTGTTCAGCGCGCTTTGAACAAAGGGACTCAGCAGCATCAACAGAATACCCAGAAGCAGTTGAAGATCCATCAGACCGGTATACACCTGGCCGGCGCGGCGATCGGCGGCAGTATAGGTGTGGTTTTTGAGCCCCATGATGCTCCGATAGATCAGGTACACAGCGGCGAGCAGCACCAGCCAGCGGGCGATGTTGTGGAAAGAGAGTAGAAACTCGTACATACCTTTATCCTACAGCCCGATGGATGCAGCCAGGCCGGCAAAAAGGCGCCAGCTTGGCTGATAAAAACACACGCACCAATGTCATGCGCGCTGGCTACTGCCAGCGCACCACCCGCTGTAGGTTGTGGCGGTGGTGCTCAAAACCGGCTTCATCGGCGATGCCAATCGGTAGCAGCGCGGTGATGGCAACATGTGGGGGTAAGTTCAGAATTTCTTTTACCTTGCTGGCATTGAACCCACCCATCGGTACGGTGTCATAGCCATACGAGCGAGCAATCAACATCAGGAAAGCCAGCAGAATAAAGCCCTGGGCCTTACCCCAGTTTTCGCGCTCCTCGTCGCTTTTGCTTTCCCAGGCTTTGCGCAGATTGGCGGCCCGAAGTTGTTTTTGCTCCTCGGAAAAGCCCGGATGAAAGATTTCTTCTACGTGCTCGAGGGTGTCCTTCATATCGCTGTATACCACCAGCACGGCAGGGGCCGAGCTGACCTGGGCCTGGTTGTTGGCGGCTTCGCGCAGACGCTCTTTGAGTTCGGGATTCTGCACCACCACCACCCGCCAGGGCTGGAGGTTGTTGGAGCTGGGCGCTTTGAGCGCCAGTGACAGGATTTCCTCGAGCACTTCTTGGGGAATGGGCTGGGGTTTGAACTTGCGGATGCTACGACGGGTAAGCACCGCGTCTTTGACCGAGAGGATGCGCTGGCCTACTGCTTCCATACAGGGGCTCACTCTACCGGATGGGCCTCAACCAACCATGCTTCACTTTACAATTTATAGCTTAGGGGTTTGGGGCCTGGGCTGGGGCTTTTTTGCATACCACTTTTCATTTTTGAATAGTCTGCTATAATTATCTTTAGCGCGGGAGATATCCCGCCTATTTTATTTTCAGCCGGGCAAGCCAACCACCTCGTAGAGGGCTTTGATCTCATCTGGGGTAAGTTGGCGGCTGGCCCCAGGGGGCAGGTTGGGCGGAAGTTGGAGAGGCCCAAAGGCCAGGCGTTTGAGGTAGGTTACCTGGTTGCCGCGAGCGGCGAACATTCGTTTGACCTGGTGAAACCGGCCCTCGCGGAGGACGAGCTCGACCTTACGAGGGTCGGGGCCCAGGTACAGCTCTGCTGGCTGAAGTGGTTCGCCCTCGAGCTCGAGCGTACCCGCTGCAAAGACCGCGACATCCTCGGGGGTTGCGGGGCTGGCTAACTCCACGTAATAGCGCTTGGTTACCTTCCAGCGCGGATGGGTGAGCCGGTGCAATAGCTCACCGTCGGTGGTGAGCAGCAAAAGGCCCTCGGTATCTTTGTCCAGGCGACCCACGGGCATCCAGTCGTTGCGCCAGAATTCTTCGGGCAGGAGGGCCGTGATGGGGGTGCCGCTGGGGTCTTTGGTGGAGGTGATGTAGCCGGCGGGTTTGTTGAGCAGAAGGTAGAAGAATTTTTGATATACCAGCGGCTCCCCAGCCACCTCGATGTGGGCCTGGCTGGGGTCAAACTTAAAGCCTGCATCGGCGACGATCTTGCCGTTGATGGTAATCAGGCCTGCTCGAGCCAGCCGGTGTATCTCTTTGCGGCTGCCCACGCCCAGGTGCCCCAGCACTTTGTCTAAACGCTCGTAGGCCATGTTAAATAAAAAACCCCCGATTACTGGGGCTGATAGTATCAGCATACACCCATATACGCTATGCGTCAAGGCTATGCAGGCCTGCGGGGGTAAGCTAACGCAAACCCCCGGACAGTTCCTAGGAAGGAAGCTGTCCAGATGCCCAAAAATCGCCAAGACGATAATCTCACAAGCCCTGCAAGACCCCAACCTGTAGACCCCCCTACAACCAGGAACTATTTCGAGGCCCTTGCTCGCGCATCTGCGTGCAAGGCGGCTGTGGATGAGGCGCTGCTGACCAACGACATGGCAATGCTCGAGGCCCGCCTGGCTATGTTTGCCCAGGCCCGGCGTGAGCTGGTGGCGGCTCGGGCTGCATTGTTTACCGAAACAGCCCGTTGGGTGCGGGCCATGTTCCGCCCCTGGAAGGGAGTGCGGTATGGATAGGGCCCAGCTCGCCTACCAAATCTGGCTGGCCCAGCTAGCCCTATACCGCTCTCGCTTGCAGGTGCACGAGCTGTTCTTTGTTACCGAGTACCTCGAGTTCACCCGAGAGAAAAGCCGGGAGGTGTACCGTGCCTAGCCCCACCTCCCCTTACGCCCAACAAGATGAACAGTTCAGAAAGCTGCTTGAGCAGGTACATCACGCCACCCAGCAACCGGGTGTGAAATTCCTGGCGCTGATACGCAAGCGCTACCAGGGGGCCATCATCTGGGTCTGTGCCTCCACCTCCAAGGCCCCCCAGTACGCCGAAATCTGGGGCACTGGCGAGTCACCCCTCGAGGCCCTCCTCGACCTGGTCGAGCTGCTGGGTATGGTGCCGGCCTCTCCACCGGAACAAGGGGGCACACCCACTATACAAAATGAAGCTTGTCCCTCACGCAAAAATCGAGGCTCTGTAAGCCACGCTAAGGCCCCTCGCAGAGGTGGCCCAGGGTCTACCACCGGAGAAAGGGGTGATCGGGCATGACCGCACCCCGCCCATCCATCGAATCCCCAGCCTTCAGCAACCTCAAGGCCGACCTGGCCGCCAACCCGCCCAAGGTACGCAAGACCATAGACTACTACCGACAGCAAATCGCCCTTGAGGCCAGGAAACGCCACAAGCTCAACCAACAATCCTTTGAGCTATACAGCCACCTGCTAAACGCCGCCTTGCTGTGGCTGGGGCACAAGCGACTCTCTACCCTGCCAAAACAGGTTACTTTGCACGCCCCTCTCGAGCAGGTGGCCCTGGACTTCGGGGTGCACCGCCACACCATCAAGCACTGGCTACGGCCCCTGGTACAGGCTGGCCTGGTGGTCTACCGGCCTCAGAAGGTCACAGCCTGGGGCTGCACCTGCCATACCGGCACGGTCTGGTTCGTGAGCCTTGACCCCACCCGTAAAGCCCGCCTGATCTGGAGCGACATGAAAGAAACCTACCGCAACCTGGAGCAGGATAAAGCCAACGGAAAGCTGTCCTACACGGTGATTCGACATACAAAAGAAAGTGGACAGTTAGGATTGGATGCAGGTCTTCTTAACTGGGCGATCCCCTCCAGATCTATCCAACCCGAGAATAATCTGTATGTCGAAAACTCGTCCAGCACGGTAGAAGTGCTATTTGAAGTCGAGTTTGCCAGCCGAAAAGAGGTGGGCGAGGTGGTGGAGCGGGCGGCCAGGGCTATCCTGGCGGCTCTGGGCGACGACCCCAGGCGGTTTGGGGGGTGGTGCTGGTTGCTCTGGCAGGCCCGCCGGCTGGCCGATGTGGGGCAGAGCATTTTTACGCGTCTGTATGAGCAAATCCGACGAGGCATGGATGCCCGCGAGCGCGGCCGGCTCAACAACCCGGCAGCCTACACCCGCCACCTGCTGGACGAAACCGGGCTGCTGGACATGCTACGGAACGCTCCGGTGCGTCGGTGGCCTACCTGGGAGGGCGGTCATGAACATCTACCAGCAAAAAGCCGCCTGGCGGATGCTATCCGACATTCGTATCGGTCTGCGGCTGTACACCGGCCTCGAGCCCCACACCAGCACCCGCCACCGCATCCACAGCGGCTACCGACTGGCTCTTAACAGGGCCCGGCAACTGGTGGCCCTGCTGGAAAGCCTGGAAAAGGAGCATGCATGGCAAAACCTGGCCGAAAACTAGGCTACCGCACCCCCAATAGCCTGCTGACCTACCCCATCCTGGAGAACCTGTATCTGATGGGTTACAGCTCTGATAAAGCTGCACAGATCGTGCGAGAACTGGGCTACACCTGTAGCAACCATACCGCCTGGAGGCGCTGGAAGGAGTTTGAGCGTAAGCACCCCGAGGCCCTATTGCGGTACGGCCAACCCAAACGGGAGGTTGTGTGATTGCTTTTGGTTTGCTTTTTGTCCTGGTCGTGGCAGTGGTTTGGCTGGGGCCGGAGAACACCTTTTGGCAGGCCGTGTTCCTGGCTGCACTGGCCGTTGCTATTGGATTGTGGATATCCACAGCGCTCAACACCCTCAGGAGGAAGTAAGTGCGCCGGCACATTGAGCGCGTCTTGCAAGCCGGCCCAGCGACGCTCGAAGAGATCGCCAGTCGGTTGTAGGTTACCCCTGTGGAGGTGCTAAATCAGATGGAACGGGCCGGCACAGTTTTGGAGATGGGGGGCTACTGGTCTTTGCTGCCATCAGCAGATAAAAACTGGGAGCCCAATGTAATCATCACCGCCGAAATAGAGGGCAAGATCAGGCGCAAGCACAACGTGAGGCCCCAGGAGGTGCACCAGGCTCTTGCCGATCCCAAGCGGCGCAGCAGGCCCGTAATGAGCGAGGGGGAAAACCCGGTGGCTCTTGTGGTGGGCAGCACCGACGCTGGGCGCAAGCTCACAATGATTGTGATTTTGCTGCCCGACAGCTTGTATCTGGTATCGGCTCGAACTGCTAGGGCCAGAGAAATCGCTGAGGTACACTATGAGTAGAGCCATGGCTAGAACCACCTCCAAAACCCCCCGCAAAGTTAAGGTGCCCCGCCGTCTGACCCAAGGGCCCGAACAACTGGGCCCCCTTGCCGACTGGGTCGATCGGCACAGCACCCGGCTGGAGCTGGGCCCGATTGACCCGGAGCTTGACCGGCAGATCACCCACCGCCTAACCAAGCCGCGCTATGAATGATGCACCCCCTTTTACAACCCGTCGCAGGGCTACCTATGAACGCTCGCTAGCCTACCGTTTGGGCCTGCGGGCCTGTGCCAAGCGGAATAGCCTATCGCCTGCTGAGATCGAGCACCGCCACATCCTCGAGGTCATTACCGGCTCCGCCGAGGCTGCCGAGTACCTGGCCCACGAGTTCCCCACCCTGTACGCCCTGGCCCAGTTTGGTAGCCGTTACGGGTTCAAGCGGCTGGAGTTCTGCCCAGGGATCAGTTACGCGGCCATTGGCAAGCTGGAGGTGTGGCTCGAGTCCCAGGGCCGCGTAGGGATGCAGCTCACGGTGGCGCATGGTTCGGATTGGCCAAAACGAAAACATCGGAGGGGGTGAGCGGCTTTTCAAACTGACGGTAAGCTAACGCAAACCCCCGGACAGACCTGTCCTGAGGCCATAACTTTGCGCGTCAGGTCTCGAGGGTTGGTGCCAGACCCAGGTGCAGCACATATTTTTCCGAGCCGTTCCGGTGAGCATAACGCTCATATAGCTCCCAAAGTTCGCGTTGCAGGGCTTTGGCATCATCTCTGTCCAGCATCAGGCCTCCGTTCCAGAGGTTGAGGATGGCGGGGTGCTGGGGGTTTAGGTGTTCGGGTGGGTGGGCTTCCTCCTCGAGGTAGGAGCCCCAGACCAGCAGCCCATCAGCGTTGCGGTAGACCACAATTTCCGATCCGGGGTGTTCTCGCAGGGCTTTTTGCAGGCTGCGCTCGAGGCGGGCCTTCCAGAAAGCATGACCGGTTAAGTTCTCCAAGAGGCGCTGGGGTATCAGTTCCAGGGGAACGCGAAAAGAGGTAGAGATGGCCTGGTAGTGCTTGATGGGCCGCCCTTGTCTTTTGGAGACCGCTACCACCTTCAACAAGCCGGCCTTGTGCATCTGCTCGACCCGGTAGTGCAGGGTTTGGATGGGTAGACCGAACGCCTCGGCCGCGGCTTTGATGGTGGTGGGGCTGCGCATAAAGGGCTTGAGAAATACGGCGCTCTTGGGGTCGGCCAGAATGCGGGCGGCCAGCGCGTTATCGACCAGGTGTGCCCTGGGCATGCTCTGGGACATATTTGTAGCCTACTCTAAGTTTTGTATTTTTTGTGGAGTAGATATTCCCTAAACTCGAGGGCTAGGAAGGTGCTTGTGGGTAGCACACAAACCAATATGCAGCCGTACTTAACTGGATTGAGGGGCTTCACGCTGGTGGCCCTGGGGCAGTTGGTCTCGCTGGTGGGCAGCGGCATGAGCCAGTTTGCCCTTACCATCTGGGCCTTCGAAAAAACTGGGTTGGCCACCTCGCTGGCTCTGATGGGCTTTTTCTATATGGTTCCGCTCATCCTGATCTCGCCCCTGGCCGGGGCCTGGGTCGATCGGGGCAACCGCAAGCTCATGATGATGCTCTCCGACCTGGGCGCTGCGGGGGGTACGCTGGTGGTATTTTTGCTGTATTTGAGTGGAAACCTTGAGATATGGCATCTGTACGTGGTGGGCACGCTCAACGGCCTGACCAGTGCCTTCCAGTGGCCTGCCTACTCGGCGGCCATCTCCACCATGGTGCACAAGCGAGACTACGCCCGGGCCAATGGCCTGCTCTCGCTGGCGGAGTCGGCTTCGGGCATTGGGGCTCCCATTCTGGCGGGTATCCTGCTAGGGCTGGTGGGGCTGAGGGGCATTCTTCTACTGGATCTGCTCACGTTTACGGCGGCTTTCACTACCCTTATGCTGGTGCATGTACCGCAGCCCAAGCCAAGCGCAGCGGGCAGGGAAAGCCGGGGCAGCCTGCTGGGTGAGGCCCTGTATGGCTTCCGGTTCATCTTTGCCAGACCCAGCCTGCTGGGCTTACAGACGGTGTTCTTGCTGGGTAATTTGGTGGCCAACCTGGGTTCAGCCATCATGGCCGCAATGATTCTGGCCCGCACAGCCTCGAGCGAAACCGCCCTGGCAACCGTGCAGAGTGCCGCAGGGGTGGGGGGGGTTCTGGGTGGGGTGCTGCTCTCTACCTGGGGCGGCCCCCGCCGCAAGGTGCACGGAGTGCTTATGGGCTGGGTGCTCTCGAGCTTTTTTGGCAGCGTGTTGCTGGGCCTGGGACAGAGCGTGTGGGTCTGGGCTACCTGTGCCTTTATATTTGCCCTGATTGTGCCCATCCTGAACGGCTCTAATCAGGCCATCTGGCAGGCCAAAGTGCCCCCCGATGTGCAGGGCAAGGTGTTCGCGGCCCGGCGCATGATCGCCTGGGTGGCTGGGCCTTTGGCGATGCTGGTGGCCGGCCCCCTGGCCGACCGGGTGCTGACCCCAGCCATGATGCCCGATGGGGCCCTGGCGGGTGTTTTTGGAGGTTTGGTGGGGGTGGGGCCCGGGGCCGGAATGGCGTTTTTGTTGGTGATTAGCGGTCTGCTGGGGATGGTGGTGGGCCTGGGGGGGTACTTGTTCCGGGTGGTGCGGGAGGCCGAAGACCTGATCCCCGACCACGACCACACCCCTGAGGTTCGTCCAGAACCGGTAGCATCGTAGCCGCATTTAGAGAGGGCCGAATGAAGCGCCTGGCTTTGGTGTGATATAAGGAAGCTCGGATGATTCGAGGACGTTTCACGCTGGTGGTGGCTTTGCCCAAGGGGCGCAACTTCGCAGATGGCTACAGGGCCCTGGCGCAGGCCGGGCTGGAACTGCCCCCCCTCGAGGGCGAACGGGCCTTGCTGCATGGGCAGGAGGGGGGGGTGGCGGTGCTCGAGCTGCGCAACCACGACGTGCCCACCTACGTCGACCTGGGCATTGCCGATGTGGGGGTGGTGGGCAACGACGTGCTGCTGGAGTCGGGGCGCGATGTGTACGAGCCGGTGGATCTGGGCACGGGGGCCTGCCGCCTTTCGCTCATCCGCCACCCGGCTGCGACCGACCCCATTCGCCGAATTGCCACCAAATACCCCCGCTTTACCGCGCAGGTGCTGCGCGAACGGGGGATGGTGGCCGATATCATCGAGCTGGCCGGTAATGTTGAGCTGGCCGCCCTCACCGGGCTGGCCGATGCGGTGGTGGACGTGGTGCAGACCGGGGCTACCCTCAAAGCGGCGGGCTTGCTCGAGGTCGAGGTGCTGGCCCACTCCACCGCCCGCTTTATCGTGAACCGCCAGTCGCTTAAGCTCAAGCGCGACCTGTTGCGTCCCCTTATCGAGCGCCTGCGGGCCAACGCCCACAACCTGCCCGCTTCCTAAGCCCAGAGCTGCCAAGGGCAAAGATGAAAAACGTTGCAATGCTCGAAGGCCGATGGCCGTAGAATCAGGCCCTATGCGCTACCGCAAACTAGGAAAATCCGGTCTGTTTGTTCATCCCATCGCCCTGGGCACCATGCAGTTTGGCTGGACGGCCGACGAGCCCACCGCCTTTGCCATTATGGACGCTTTTGTGGAGGCGGGCGGTAACCTGATCGATACCGCTGACATCTACAGCACCTGGGCGCCAGGCAACCCCGGCGGGGTCTCGGAGGAAATTATCGGGCGCTGGCTCAAAAGCCGGGGGCTGCGCGACCGCGTGATTGTAGCTACCAATGTGCGCGGCCCGATGGGGCCGGGGGGCTCGGAAGGGCGCAACCACCCCCTGCAGCGCGAGGGGCTCTCGCGGGTCTGGATTATGCGGGCGGTGGAGGACAGCCTGCGCCGCCTGCAGATCGATCACATCGACCTGTACCAGGTGCACTGGGTGGATAACCAGGTGCCCATCGAGGAGACCCTCTCGGCCCTGACCGACCTGGTGCGCAAGGGTTATGTGCGCTACATCGGCTGCTCCAACTTCTCGGCCTGGCGCTTAATGCAGGCCTTGTGGGCCTCGGATAAGCACGGCTTTGAGAGCTTTATCTCGATCCAGCCCGAGTACAGCCTGACCATGCCCACCCGCATGAACTTCGAGCGCGAGCTGGCTCGAGTCTGCGAGACCTATGGCCTGGGTGTCATTCCCTACAGTCCCCTGGCCGGTGGTTTCCTGACCGGTAAATACCGGCGCGACCAGCCCCTACCCGAGAGCGTGCGGGCCCAGGGCATCGCCAGCGGACGCTTTAGCGAGCAGAACTGGAAGATACTGGATAAGGTTCTGGAAATTGCCCAGCAGCGCGGAGCGCATCCGGCCCAGGTGGCCCTGGCCTGGCAGCTATCACGCCCCTTCATCACCGCCCCGATTGTTGGAGCCAACTCCGTGCAGCAACTGCAAGATCTGCTACCGGCTGCGCAGCTACAACTGAGCGCGGAAGAGGTGGCGGCGCTCAACGAAGTGTCGAGCTGGCCGCTCTCCCGCACCGAGCGGGAAGTTTAGGGATAGAGCAGGATTTTGCCGGTGCTCTGCCGGCTTTCCATTAGGGCGTGGGCTTGGGCGGCCTGCTCGAGGCTGTAGCGCGCTCCAATGTGAAGCCGGATCCTACCTGACCGGAGCAGGGCAAAGACGGCCTCCACGGTGGGCCGCAGCAGCTCGGGCCGATTGCGCCGGTAATGCCCGCTGCTGTAGCCGATGACGGCTTTGGTCTGGCGGTGCAGCGGGCGGGTCTCGAAGCTGCCGGCCTGGCCGCTGGCATGCCCGTACACCACCAGGCGGCCAAAAGGGGCTAGGCAGCGCATGCCCTGGCTAAAAACCTCCCCCGCCACCGAGTCGAGGATCAGATCAGCGCCTTTTTGCTGGGTTCGCTCGAGCACCTGTTCAGCAAAGCCCTCGTACCCCACCACGGCATCGGCCCCCAGACTGCGGACGAACCCGGCCTTGGCCGGATGCCCCACGGTTCCGATGACCAGCCCCGCGCCCAGGGCCTTCGCCATCTGCACCGCCAGGCTGCCCACGCCACCCGCAGCGGCGTGCACCAGCACGGTCTCGTTTGGCTGCAAGCGCCCAGCCCAGGTCAGGGTGTTGTAGGCCGTGACCAGGGCGGTCAGGCCCGCGACCGCTTCGTCGGGCAGGTCGTCGGGAACTGGGTAGGTTAGCACCCCTTTAGCCAGTACTTTTTCGGCGTACGAGCCCCCACTCGCAAAGACTGCCACCCGTTGCCCCAGCGCCAGGCCCCTGACCTCCGCGCCCAGGGCTTCCACCACCCCTACCGCATCCAGCCCCGGTATAAAAGGGGGCGGTGAACCGGCCTCGTAGCCGCCCCGCCGGGCCTGGACGTCGGCGTAGTTGAGGCTGGTCAGGCTGGTGCGCACCAGCACCTCGTCGGGCCCGGGGCTGGGTTCGGGCACCTCCCGGTAGCGCAGGTGTTCGGGCGGGCCGTTCTGTTCAACCACGATGGCTTTCATGCCGTCATTTTGGCACAGTACAATGAACCTCCGTGACGCCAGAACGCCTTGCCAGGATTCGCGCCGTATTGAACAAACGCCAGCCCGACCTGACGGTGCTGATGGAGCGGGTGCATAAGCCCCACAACTTTTCCGCCATTCTGCGCTCGTGCGACGCGGTGGGGGTGCTCGAGGCCCACGCCATCCCGGCCAAGCACGGTATTCCAAACCTGGAGGAAGCCGAGGATCTGAGCCTCAAAGGCAAAACCTTCAACGAGACCTCCGGCTCGGCGGCCAAATGGGTGGGGCTGCAACTGCACGCCGATACTGCCTCGGCTTTTGCCCACCTCAAGGCGCGGGGATTTCAGGTGCTGGCCGCGCATTTTTCCGAGCGGGCCGTGGACTACCGTCAGGCCGATTACACCCGCCCAACCTGCATCCTGCTGGGTACCGAGAAGTGGGGGGTCTCGCCGGAGGCCGCCGAGCTGGCCGATGCCCACATTCTGATTCCCATGGTGGGCATGGTGCAGAGCCTGAATGTTTCGGTGGCGGCGGCGGTGATTCTGTTCGAGGCCCAGCGCCAGCGCTTGCAGGCAGGTTTTTACGAACAGGTTCGTCTTGCCCCCGAGCAGTATGAGGCTGTGCTGCAAAGCTGGATGGCCCGGCATGCGCAGGGCCAGGGTTAGTTTGCACACTTTTTGTGTATTTGGGGCCTTAGAGTGGGGGTATGCGTACTACCACATTGGCTATTTTTTGCTGGATTTCGCTAGCTTTGGCAGGGCCGGACGGCCTTTACTACGCTTTAGAAAACCGCATTGAAAAGGGCCAGATTGTGACCGTGGGGGTGTCCCAGCGCATCAAGATTGGGGGGGTGGGGCAGCTTCCGCTTCTGCTCAAGCAGGCGGCCCGGCCCGCGCTCGAGGCCCGCTGGCGCTACGACGCGGCTTTGAAGGACTGGGTGCTGCAAGACCAGATGGGTCATACCTTCGATCTGGCCGAGGCCAAGAAGCGCTACCTTGAGGCCCTGCAATCCGGCCAGACAGAGTTTTTGCTACCGGTGCGCCACACCCTGCACCCTCGAGGCACGCCGTATTTCTACAACCTGGGCATTCGTGAGCTTTTAGCCGAGGCCACCACCTCCTTTGCTGGTTCCTCCTACGAACGCCGCTACAACATTCAGCTTGGGGCCAGCCGCCTTGATGGCGCGCTGATTCCTCCAGGCGAAATTTTTTCGTTTGCCAGGGCCATGGGCGAGGTCTCCGAACGCACCGGCTTCAAAAAAGCCTTTGTGATCTCCGGCGAACAAACGGTAGAAGGGGTGGGTGGGGGGATGTGCCAGGTCTCAACCACCCTCTTCCGCTCAGCCTACTTTGCGGGACTGCCCATCGTGCAACGCCAGCCCCACAGCTACCAGGTGCGCTACTACCAGCCCACCGGCCTGGATGCCGCGGTGTTTCTGCCCTCCCTCGACCTCAGGTTCAAAAACGATACCCCCGGCCACCTGCTAATCCAGAGCAGCGTGCGCGGCAGCCAGATCACCTTCCGCATTTTCGGCACCAGGGACCGCCGGGTCACCTGGAGCAACCCCATCGTGCTAAACCGCACGCCGGCCCTGCCCACCCGCTACATCGCCACGCTCGAGCTGCCAGCCCAGCGCTTTGTGCAGGTAGACTGGGCCGCCGAAGGCGCCACGGTGCAGGTTCACCGCACCATTCGATTCTCCAATGGCAGGGTGCAGAAAGACACCCTCACCAGCACCTACCGGCCCTGGGGGGCGGTGTATCTGGTGGGGGAGGGCACCCAGCTTAAATCGGGCCGGGTTATTACCGCTGCCACCGACGACGCCCCCGACAACCACGGTTACCGCCTGCCCACCCAGAACATTCTGCGTCCCACCCGCAGCCCCTAGACAGGGCAAAAGAACACCGGTTGTGAATAGGGGTTGGCGGGGGAGCAGCCCACCCTACAGCACCTTGACCTGAACCAGCACGTTCAGGCGCTCCTGGCCCCCCCCACGGCGAAGCCCCTTAAGCGGTGGGCAGTCGTCGTAGTCGCGCCCATGGGCTTTTTTGATGTACTGCTCGGTAATGGTGGAGTTGTTGGTGGGATCGTAACCATACCAGCCTGAGCCGGGCACAAAGGCTTCAACCCAGGCGTGGCTGCCCTGTGAGCCAACCCCTGTGGCCAGGTACCCCGAGACGTACCGGGCCGGAATTCCCACGCTGCGTAGAACCGCCAGCATGGCCTGGGCGTAGTCCTGGCAGACCCCAGCCCGGCCTTCCACAAATTGCAGCAGTGGGGTGTTGAGCTCGGTGGCGGTGGCGTCGTAGCGAAAACTCCGGTGGAGGTGCTCCGTCACTTCCAGCAGGTAGCTGTGCAGGTTTTCGTGGGGAAGAGGGCGGCGCACACCCAGCAGCTCGAGCCAGTTGTGGTGCAGGGGTATCCTGGCCGTGGGGGCCAGAAACTCAAAGAACCTGGGCTGCAGGCTTCTTAAGGCCTGAACGGGTACCGGCCGGGGCTCGGGTATGGCAAAGGTCAGGACTTTGGCCTGGGTTTCTACCCGCAGGGTGGTGTGGGGATGATGCAGGTGAAAGCTGTACACCCGGTTATGAAAGTAATCCTGCCGGCTGCGGGCTGGGGCATGGGGCGTAATCTGAAGGCGAAACTCCAGAAGCCCCTGGCGGTGATCATCGACTGGATAGAGCCACAACTCGTTGAAGGAGTCCCGCGCCGCGTCGGGGTAGAAGTACTCGGTTAGGTGGTAGACCGCAAGCAGCACCGCTGGCAACCTTCAAAGCTCGAGCCGCGCGCACACCTCCTCGCGCCAGGGCAGCGAGGATTGAGCGCCGGTTTTGGTGGTAGCCAGGGCCCCGGCCACACAGCCGTGGGCCACCGCCTGGGCCAGGGGCCTTCCCTCACAGAGGGCTGCGGCCAATGCCCCGATAAAGGCATCCCCGGCCCCAGTGGCATCGACGACCTCTACTTCGGGAACTGGCTGATGTCCCTGGCCCTCGGGGGATGCCCACACTGCTCCCTGTTCACCCAGGGTGATGATGACGGTGGGCACTTTTTTAGCCAGTAGCTGGGCTACCTCGAGGGCCATCTCGGGTGAGTCGGGCTTGACCCCGCTCAGGCCCAGGGCTTCGATTTCGTTGACCACTAGGATGTCGATATGGTGTAGGAGTTTATCGGGCAGTTTTTGCGCAGGTGCAGCGTTCAGGATGACCTGAGCGCCGGCCTGGCGGCCCAGCTCGGCCGCCCGTCGCACGGTCTCGAGGGGAATCTCGAGCTGCAAGACCACCACCCGGGCCTCCTCGAACTCGGCGGGGGAGAGGTGCTCGGGCCGTAGGCGGTGGTTGGCCCCCGGCGAGACGATGATGGTGTTCTGCCCTTCCTCATCAATCGCAATGAAAGCCACGCCGGTGGGGGCCGCGATGGGAAGGGTGGCGCTCACATTGATCCCCTCGCGCTTGAGGGCGTTGCGCAGTTGCTGGCCGAACTCATCCTGCCCCACCCTACCAATCATGCGCACCCCGGGGGCTGGGCCGGGGCTGGCGCTTTTGGTGGGCATGGGGCGGGCCAGCATGCGCGCGGCGGCCACGGCCTGGTTGGCCCCTTTACCGCCGTGATGGGTCTCGTAATCCGAGCCCAGGAGGGTTTCGCCGGGAACCGGATGTCGCTTGACCCGCACCACCAGATCCATGTTGATGCTTCCCACCACCACAATGCTCATGGCCTATAGCTTATATCTTTACGGCCAACAGGACTCCCGTGCTATGCGTAGCGCGCAATGCGCTCCAGCAGCAGCTCGTAGAAGCCGTCTACGTCAACCTCGAGGCCCACTTCGCAGTTGGGTTGCCTGCCGGTCACCCGCCAGTAATCGCAGACCGTGCGCCCAAAGGTCAGCCCCTCATTGGCCTCGATCTCCACGTTGAACATCGCGGTTTTGAACAGCTCGGGACGTAGCAAATAAGCCACCGCGCAGGCATCGTGGATGGGGGCCCCGTCCCATTTGTAGCGCTGAACGTGGTGTTCGCGGAAGAACTCGAGCAGCTCGGCCACGAAATTGCCAACCCGTGTTTCCAGGGCCCGGAAGCGCGCCACCCGGGTGGGGTGGGCGATGGTTTGATGGGTCAGGTTGAGGCCCATCATCACCAGCGGAACCCCGGCTCCAAAGACAATTTTGGCGGCATGGGGGTCACACAGGATGTTGAACTCGGCGCTTGGCGTCCAGTTGCCAATGTCAATCGAGCCGCCCATCAGCACAATTTCTCGAATCTGGGGAATGATGCGGGGCTCGAGCCGCATAGCCAGGGCGATGTTGGTGAGAGGGCCCACCGGCACCAGCGTGACCTCGCCGGGATGCTGGAGCACCTGCTCAATAATGAAGTGCACAGCGTGTTCCGGCTCTGCCTGGCCGCTAGGGGTGGGCAGATGGGGGCCTTCCAGCCCCGAGACCCCATGCACAGCCTCGGCGCTGATGCGCTCGCACACCAGGGGGCGGTCGGCTCCGGCGTAGATGGGCACGCTTTTGCCCAGCACCTCCCGCACCACCAGGGCGTTGCGGGTGGTGCGCTCGAGGCTCACGTTGCCATACACGGTGGTGATGCCCAAGACCTCGAGCTCCTCGCTGGCCAGGGCCAGCATGATGGCGATGGCATCGTCGTGTCCGGGGTCGCAGTCGAGGATAATTTTGCGCGGCACGCCAGATAGCTTACACCAGCGGCGGTCTTGCTTGGAGTAGAATCGCCTTATCTATGCTCGAGGTCAAAGAAGCGGTCAGGATCGCCACCGAGTATATCCAGACCCTCTTCAACGAAAAGCAGATTCCCGAGTTGCGGCTCGAGGAGGTCGAGCTCACGCCCGACAACCGGTTCTGGGAGGTCACACTGTCCTTCGTGGTGCGCGAACCCACCGCCTACCTGAGCCTGGGCGATGCGGCCCGCACCCGTGAGTACAAGATCTTCCGCATCAACGCCGAGACCGGCCAGGTGCAGAGCATGAAGATTCGCAAAGTATAAACTAGCAGTCATGCGGCCTGCCTGGCTGGAAATCAACCTCGATGCTTTAGCCCACAACTACAACCTGCTGCGCTCCCGAGCTGGAAATACCCAGGTGATCGGTGTGGTCAAGGCCAACGCCTATGGGCATGGGGCGGTGGAGGTGGGCAAGGAACTGCTGCGCCTGGGGGCCTGGGGGCTGGCGGTGGCCACCACCGACGAGGCCCGCGAGCTGCGCAAGGCGGGCATTGTGGCCCGTATCCTGCTGATGGGGAGTCTGCACCCCCAGCAGGCCAGGGAGGTGGTCGAGCTGGATCTGATCCCTTCCATCTCGACCCTCGAGAGCGCCGAGGCCCTCAACGCCCTGGGTAAGCCGGTGACGGTGCACCTCGAGTTCGACACCGGCATGGGCCGGGTGGGCTTCCAGCCCGAAGAAGCCCCACAGGTCAAAGAACACTTGGTTCGCTATGAAAACCTGCTCGTCCAGGGCATCTACTCCCACTTTGCCGATGCTGAGGAGGATGTGCTCTGGACTAAAGAGCAAATTGCTCATTTCAAGCAGGTGCAGCAGGTGTTTGGGCCGGGCTACTTTTACCACCTGTGCAATACGGCCGGAACTTTTAATTTTGGCGAATACGGCCTGAGTGCGGTGCGTCCGGGCATCGGCCTGTATGGCCTCCTGCCCCACTTGGGCCTGAAGCCCATTGCCCGCCTGCTGGCCAAACCCACCCAGGTCAAAGAGCTGCCGCCGGGGCGCAGAATCGGCTACAGCGGACTCTACACCACCCAGGGCCGGGAATGGATCGCCACCCTGCCGGTGGGCTACGCCGATGGCATCCCCCGCCTGGTCTTCAACCGGGCGACGGTTCGGTATTACCCGGATGACCAGCCCTGCACCTGCCCGGTGGTGGGCCGGGTCTCGATGGATCAGATTACCGTGAAGCTTCCGGGGCCGGTGGGCCTGGAGCAGGTTTTTGAGGTGGTCACCCCCGACTTCGACCCCACCAGCAGCCTGTGGGGCTGGGCCGAGCTGACCGGAACTGTCAGCTACGAGCCGGCGGTGCGGCTTGCGGCCCGCCTGCCCAGGGTATACCTACGGGATGGAACCGAGGTGGCGCGGGTGGGATAGAGGGCCAAAGCCACTTTTGGTTTCGCCCCCAGCGGCGAAAATCAGACCTGTGACTGCGATGAAGGCCATCAAGCTGTTTCAGGGTTATCTGTGGCACCCCAAGGAACTCTCCTTCGACCCCCGCGAGGCAATTCCCCGCCAACTGGGGGAGGTGCACGTGCTGATTGATAAAGTGCGGGCCCCCATGACCTTTTTCGAGGACGGCACCCCCACCGAGACCCAGCAGTTTTACCAGGTGACCCTGCTGGTGCGCACCGAACAGGAGCCACAAGACCTTAAGCCGCTGGCGCTGTGGGTGAGCCAGGCGCTAAAGCCCTACCTCGAGGCCACCCCCAAGGAGGTGGGCTGGCAACTGCTGGAAGACCTGCGGCAGGTTTGAGCTGGCTAGCGATACAGCCGGGCCTCGAGGCCTTTTTTCACCTGGGGCCACTCGTCGTCGATAATCGAATAAACCGCGGTGTTGCGGATGGTGCCGTTGGGGTAAATCTGATCCTTACGCAGAATGCCCTCAAAGGTAGCCCCCAGCTTCTCGATGGCCTTGCAGCTACGGGTGTTACGGGCGTCGGCCCGAAACTGCACCCGGATGGCCTTCAGATCCTCGAAAGCCCTGCACAAAAGCAGGTATTTGCTCTCAGGGTTGGCATAGCCCCCTTGAAAAGGGGTAAAAATCCAGGTGGTGGTCTCTAAACCGCGGTACTCTGGGTTGATCCGCACATAGCCGGTGCGCCCGGCCATCTGGCCGCTGGCCCTGTCGACGATGACCCAGTTCACCCGATCTTTAGCGCTCAACAACGAGCGGATGTAATTTTGCATGGCCTCTAGGGTGGCTTCCCTGGGGGCGTTGCTCAGGTACTGCACCATCTCGGCGTCGTAGTGCTCGAGCAAAGCCGGGGCGTGCTCCAGGCGCAGGGGCTCTAGTCGAATATACAGACCCTCCAGGATTGGGCAATCGTGCCACATATAACCCAAAACTACCATCTTTATGCTCTAAATTTGTACTGAATGATTCGAGTCGGCATCCTTACCATTTCCGATCGTGAAGCCCGCGGGGAGAGCGAAGACCACGCTTATGCGGCGTTGCGCGAGAGCCTGGCCTTAGGCCCCTACGAGATTGCCAATTACGAGATTATCCCCGATGAGCCGGCCCAGATTAAGCGGGTGTTGCGCTTGTGGGCCGACCGCGATGGGCTGGACGTGATCTTGACACTGGGCAGCATCCGCCTCAGCAACCGCGATCACGCCCCGGAGGCCACCCGCGAGATGCTGGAGAAAGAGGCGCCCGGGATTGCGGAGCTTATCCGCATGGAAACTTACAAGAAAAACCCTTTAGCAGCGCTATCCCGTGGGGTGGCGGGCGTGCGGGGCAAAACCCTGATTATCAACCTACCGGGAGGGCCGCAGGGCAGCAAGGACTCCCTCGAGGTCATCCTGCCCCTCATTCCCGAGGCGGTGCAGCGCATCACAGGCCGCCCGGTGGCCCATCTGGCCAACGGCTTTTCCTTCGACTGACCCTAAGCCCAGAGGCACCCCAAGGCTGGGGGTGCGGCCCCCGGGTTCACCGGGTGGTTTGTATATGGGTGAGGGGCAGCGCAAAACGATGATAACCTTGGCCTGGGTCGCTTATGCATTTTGAAGAAATGCTGGTTTTGCTGGTTCACAAAGGGGTCTCCGATATTCACCTGCACGCCGGCATGCCGGTGCTGGCTCGCATTGGCGATGAACTCAGAACCGTTAGTTCAGCCACCGGCTCCGCTGGTAGGGGCAGCGGGCCATCTCCGGGCATTTGCGTCGGCCCTGGCGTAAAGCGGCAACCTCCGCGGGGTTGAGCAGTTCCTTGCAGACCTCACAGCGCTGATGCGACCGGCTCAGCAGGCGCAGCCCGCGCGAGCGGGTGCGGGCCTTCCAGCCTGCCGGCAGCACCCCCTGCAAGACCCGGAGGAGAAAATAGAGCACCAGCCCAACCGATAATGCGGCGACCAAATAATCCACCCCATCATCCTAAGGCCTCATAGGGGCGCTGGAGCAAGCGCGGGCTTGGTCAATTGCAGCACCCATCCTTGTCTTCGTGTGAAAGAAGGCTCATCTTGAGTGAGTTTTCGTATGCTTGCCCCCCTGGCCCGCCTGGTTGCCCGCTATCCTGTACAGATCGTTCTGGTGTGGCTGTTGCTGGTGCTGTTGGCCATACCGGCTGCCCGGCTGGCCCCGCAAAACCTGGCCGCCAACGCCAGCGCTGTAAAAAACAGCGAAGCCCAGAAGGTTTTGCAGATCTTGACCGAGGCCTTTGGTCTACCTCCGGTCGACCGTACGGTGCTGGTCAGTGAATCCAGCCTACCTGAGCACGACCCCCGCTTTCGCCAGACCTACAACCAACTGATGGCCCGGATGCAGACCCTGGAGGGGGTGCTGCGGATTCACCGCTACGACGCGCCCAGCCCGCTCCAGCAGCAAAGCCAGGATGGCAAAATAACCGCCACCCTGCTGGACACGCGCCTGGAGAACGGCGAGGCCGTGATCGAGGCTTTGAGACGGGAAGCCAGGGCTGCCCAGACACCCGAAATTCGCTTTTATGTCACCGGGGCCACCGCCGTTACCAAGGACTTTTTGCACCTGCTGGAGGCCGATGTCAAGCGCAGCGAACTGATGGCCCTGCCCTTAACCGGGCTGGTGCTGCTCCTGGCCTTTGGCGCCCTGGTGGCGACCGGCCTGCCCCTTTTGGTGGGGGTGGTGGCCATCACCACCGGCCTGGCCTGCTTGTTTTTCCTGACGCTTTGGGGCGAGGTGAGCAGTTTTGCGCTTTCGGTGATTACCATGCTCTCGCTGGGCGCGGGCATCGATTACGCCTTGCTGATGGTCAATCGCTTCCGTGAGGAACTGGCCGCGGGCCGCCCGGCGCAGGCGGCGGCCGCCATCACCACCCAGACCGCCGGCCGCACGGTGGCCTTTAGCGGGCTGGTGGTGGCCATTGCCATGGGGGCCATGCTGGTGCCCGATCTGACCTTTATCCGTTCGATGGGGGTGGGCGGGGTGATGGCCATTACCCTGACGGTGCTGGTTTCCATCACCCTGCTCCCGGCCCTTCTGGCCTTGCTGGGCGAGCGGGTTAACGCGCCACGCCGCTGGGCCTTCAAACCCACCAGCAGCGGGAAGGCCAGCCCCTTCTGGGGTCGGTGGGCTAGCGTGGTGATGCAGCGCCCCTGGATGTGGTCGTTTGGGGTGATGGGGCTGCTTCTGGCGCTGGCCTGGCCGGCCACCCAGATGAAGCTGGGCTACACCGGCGCGTTTGGACTGGGCCCCCATGTGGAGTCACGCAAGGGCCTGGAGCTCATCCGACAGCTCGAGCTCGGGGGGGCGCTGGACGCCTTCGAGGTGCTGCTCGACCTGGGCGAGGAGGGCTTTACCCCTCAGAACCGGGCCCGCTGGCGGGCGCTCGAGCAGCGTCTTTCGGCCTGGCCGGAGGTGCGGCTGGTGGTCTCGCCCTTCCTGGCGGGCCGCCTGGAAGGCCAGGGCGGGTTTGCTGAGCTGGTGGGCCTCACCAACCAGTACATCAGCCAAGACCGCCGCTACCTGCGTCTTACGGTCATTCCCCGCGACGCTGTTCACGCCCCTAGCATCCCCGATTGGTATGCCCGCCTCAAACAGGAAGCGCAGCAGGCTGGGTTCCAGCGGGTGCTGCTGGGCGGCGCGCCGGTGGGTTCGATGGAGTTTACCCAGGCCCTGGTGGGGGCCATGCCCGCTGCCATCGGGACGGTTTTTGTGGCCACCTTCCTTTTGCTGGCGGTGGCCTTTCGCAGCCTGGTCATCCCCCTCAAGTCCATCCTGATGAACACCCTGACGGTGGGGGCGGCCTATGGCCTCATTACCCTGGTGTTTCAGGAGGGGTTTGCAGCGAGGCTGGTGGGTGCGCCCACCGATGTGGGGGGCATCGACAGCTCGCTCCCGATCCTGATGTTTGCGGTGATTTTTGGGCTTTCCATGGACTACGAGATCTTTTTGCTCTCCCGCGTGCAGGAGGCCCACCTGGCCGGGCTGGACACCCCCCAGGCCGTGCGCTACGCCCTCGAGCGCACCGCCGGGGTAATTGGCAGCGCCGCCCTGATTATGGTGATCGTCTTCTCGGCCTTTGTGGTGGGGCAGGTGGTGGCCAACAAGACCATTGGTCTGGGACTGGCGCTGGCGGTGCTCCTGGATGCCACCCTGGTGCGGCTGGTGCTGGTGCCGGCGGTGCTGGTGCTGGCGGGCCGGTGGAACTGGTGGTTGCCCGAGCCGCTCCAGCGGGTCATGCCTAGGGTGCGCCTCGAGCCGTAGTCGGTTTGGGTTTTAGCGCTCCTGGGCCAGGTATCGCTGAAAGGCTAACAAAGCCGGGTGGAGTGATTTCAGGGGCATAACCCCCAGCTTGACCAGCGCCCCTCCGCCCCGGGCCCCCAGCGGCTTGAGCACCTCCTCCCAGATGGCTTGCAGGTCTTCGCTGCGGCTGGGGTGTTTGAGCAGGACATAGCGGGCTTTGTCCTCGGCCTGGGCTACCAGCAGGGCCAGCACCCCCGGCCACTCGGCCAGGCGCTTGCCCACCATGTCCAGCACGCTGTGGGGCACCTGGGCGGCCATGGTCTGTGTGGGGAACTCGGTCAGCAGGTCGCGCATAATGCGCTCGGCCAGCTCGTCCTTGAGGGCGGCGTTTTCGGCCCGCGCCCTGCGCCACTCCTCGCGCAGGTTGCCGATGGGTTTTTCGACCTCGAGGGGGCTCGAGCTAAACCACTCCCCCAGGCGGGCCAGCAGGCGGTGCTCCTGCTCAAAGAGCTCGAGGGCCTCCCAGCCGGCCATGAAGTAGACGCGCGTGCCGCCTTTGTAACGCTCGAAGCGGGTTATTTTGATGGGGCCAGCCTCGCCGGTGCGGGCCACGTGCAGGCCGCCGCAGGCCACCCTGTCCCAGCCTTCAATCTCCACCACCCGGATAAGCCCGGCCACCTTGGGGGCGCGGCGCAGGCCGTGGGCTGGGGCCTCCGCGTCGTTTATGAAATAGGTACGCACCGCTGTGTTGGCGTACACCGCCCAGTTGGCCAGGGCCTCGGCCTGGCGGATCACCGCTTCGTCGGGTGGGCCGTCGAAGTCCATGGTGCAGACCGGGTTGCTCATATTCACAGCCACCACGTTCCAGCCTGCGGCCCGCAAAAAGGCCTGGCCCAGCATGTGCTCGGCGGTGTGGCGTTGCATATGCCGGTAGCGCCGGGCCCAGTCGAGCTGGCCCACCACACGCTGCCCCTCCAAAAGGGGGCTTTCCAGCCGGTGGATCACCGGGCCGGTGGCCTTGGCGTCCTCGAGCACCTCCAGCACCGCAACCCCACCCAGGTGGCCGGTATCACAGGCCTGACCGCCCGAGGTGGGGTAGAAAAGGGTCTGATCCAGCACGGCAAAGTGCTTGCCGCCCTCGCTCCAGGCCCGCACCACCTGGGCCTCGAACTGGCTTTCGTAGGGGTGATCCCAGTAAGCGCGCACGCCGACAGCTTACCCAAAAACCTCAGGCCCCGCCCAGGTTGGGTTTGACCTTGGGGACAACCCGTGGGGGCTCCTTTTCCTCTTTGTCCTTGGGGGTTTCGCTGGTGGGCTCGAGGCGCTCCAGCTTCTCGCCTTCCACCACCCGCACAAACTCTTCGGCGTTCAGGGTCTCACGCTCCAGAAGCGTCTGCGCGACCCGCTCGAGCACCTCCCTCTTTTCGGTGAGCAGGCCCAGCACCCGGTCGTGCTGCTCCTGCAACAGCTTTTGCACGGCCTCGTCAATGCGCCGGGCGGTGTCCTCGGAGTACTGCCGGGTGTCGTAGCCACCCAGGTAGGTGTCCTCGCGCACCTGGTAGGCCACCATGCCAAAGTCGGGGTGCATCCCCCACTCGGTAATCATGCGGCGGGCCAGGTCGGTGGCCTGGCGGAAGTCGTTCTCGGCCCCGGTGGTCACGTCGTCGAAAATGAGTTCCTCGGCCACCCGGCCCGCCAGGGCCACGGCGATCTGGTCGGTCAGGCGCTTTTTGCTCCAGTGCAGGGTGTCCTGGCGGCTGGGCATCATGAAGCCCATGGCCCGTCCCCGCGGGACGATGGTCACCTTGTGCACCTTGTCGGCGTGCTCGAGGAAGTGCGCGGCCAGCGCGTGCCCGGCCTCGTGGTAGGCGGTGACCTCGCGGTCTTTCGGCGTGATCACCATGCTCTTTTTGGCGGGGCCCATCATCACCCGGTCGGCGGCTTCTTCCAGGTCTTTCATGGTGATTTTTTTGCGGCCATCGCGGGCGGCCAGCAGGGCTGCCTCGTTGAGGAGGTTTTCCAGATCGGCTCCCACAAAGCCGGGGGTGCGCCTGGCCAGCAAAGATAGATCCACATCTTCGGCCAGGGGCTTGCCCTTGGCGTGAATCTTGAGGATTTGCTCACGCCCCTTCACATCGGGGGCATCAATGGCCACCTGGCGGTCGAAGCGGCCCGGCCGCAGCAGCGCGGGGTCGAGCACGTCCGGGCGGTTGGTGGCTGCCATAATGATGATGCTGGTTTCTTTCTCAAAGCCGTCGAGCTCCACCAGCAGTTGGTTGAGGGTCTGCTCGCGCTCGTCGTTGCCGCCGCCCACGCCGCCCCCGCGCCGGCGGCCCACCGCGTCAATTTCATCGATGAAGATGATGCAGGGTGCGTGGCGCTTGGCGGTCTCGAACAGGTCGCGCACCCGGGCGGCCCCCACCCCCACGAACATCTCCACGAAGTCGGAGCCCGAGGCGGCGATAAAGGGCACCTTGGCCTCACCGGCCACCGCCCGCGCGATATGGGTTTTGCCCGAGCCGGGCGGCCCGACCAGCAGCACCCCCTTGGGAATGCGGGCCCCCATCTCGTGAAAGCGGGCCGGGGCTTTGAGGAACTCCACGATCTCTTTGAGCTCCTCTTTGGCCTCTTCGCAGCCGGCCACGTCTTTGAAGCTGGTTTTGGGCGCCTCGGTCAGCACCTTGGCCCGGCTTTTGGTGAAGCTAAAGGCGTTGTCGCCCGATGGGCCCCGGTTGCGCGAGAAAAAGAAGAAAACCCCGATCAGCAAACCGATTAGCAGCAAAGGGATCAGGAATCCCAGCAAGGGATTTTCTCGTCTGGGTGCGGCAATATCCACCTGGATTTTTTTGTCGCCCCACTCGCGGATGGTGCTGGTGTCTATGGGGCCCGGCGCAAAGGTGACGTATTGATCGCCGTCCTCGCGGCGGGTGACGTTGAGCTGCCGTCCATCAACCGTAATTTTGGCCACCCGGCCCTGGTCAATTTCGTTAAGAAAAGTGGTATAGGCAACCTGGTTGGCGGGCTGCTGATGCGAGGTAAGGCTGAAAGCCCAGGCAATCAGGATAGCTGCCAGCAGGATAAACCATAAGTTGAACGGCAGGCGGTTCATTGTTTTTTTAGCCTACACCGATTTACAGGTATAAAGGTAGTCAAAAGAACCGTGTTGGGATAAGGGCTGTTTATCGCTTTTCGGGCCCCCAGCCGAGCGGTGCTGCTTGCCGCTACGGAGCCATCTGCCGCGCACAGGTTGAGGGTGTGCGCTATACATCGGTACGCGGCTGGAGCGGGGTTCAAACTTGATAATACTAGACTCAACTCTATTGACTATATCAATAATAACTGGTATCATATGGCTCAGTGAGCCGTGCTTAGTGCGGCCAGCGGAGGATGTATGGCAAAAGCCGTAGGAATTGACTTAGGAACGACCAACAGCGTTATCGCCATCATGGAAGGTGGCAGCCCGGTGGTGCTCGAGAACGCCGAGGGCGAGCGCACCACCCCCAGCGTGGTGGCTTATAAGGGGAGCGACCAACTGGTGGGCCGGGTGGCCCGCCGTCAGGCCGTGCTTAACCCCGAGGGCACCGTCTTCGAGATCAAGCGCTTCATCGGGCGCCGGTGGGAAGAGGTGCAGGACGAGGTCAAGCGGGTGCCCTATAAGGTGGTCAAGGGCCCCGATGGCGGGGTGCGGGTGGATATCGCCGGCAAGCTCTACACCCCCGAAGAGATTTCGGCCATGATCCTGCGCAAGCTGGTGGACGACGCCTCCAAAAAGCTGGGGGAGAAGATCACCAAGGCGGTGATTACCGTACCAGCCTACTTCAATAACGCCCAGCGCGAGGCCACCGCCAACGCCGGTAGGATTGCCGGCCTCGAGGTGCTGCGCATCGTCAACGAGCCCACCGCGGCGGCCCTGGCCTATGGCCTGGACAAAAAAGGCCACGAGACCGTGCTGGTCTTCGACCTGGGCGGGGGTACCTTCGACGTGACGGTGCTGGAGATCGGCGACGGCGTCTTTGAGGTCAAGGCCACCGCGGGGGATACCCACCTGGGCGGCTCCGACTTCGACCACGCCATCGTGAACTGGCTGGCCGAGGAGTTCAAGAAGGAGTCGGGCGGGGTGGACTTGAAGGCCGACCGGCAGGCCCTGCAGCGCCTGATTGAAGCCGCTGAGAAGGCCAAGATCGAGCTTTCGGCGGTTACCGAGACCACCATCAGCCTGCCCTTCATCGGCCTCGACCCGATCTCCAAGACCCCCCTGCACCTCGAGCGCAAGCTCACCCGGGCCAAGTTCGAGGAGCTGATCCAGCCCCTGCTGAAGAAGATCCGCGGCCCGGTAGAACAGGCCCTGCGCGATGCCGGCCTGAGCGCCAGCCAGATTGACGAGGTGCTGCTGGTAGGTGGTTCTACCCGTGTGCCGGCGGTGCAGCAGATTGTGAAGGAGATGCTGGGCAAAGAGCCCAACCGCAGCGTCAACCCCGACGAGGTGGTGGCCCTGGGGGCGGCGGTGCAGGCCGGTGTGCTGACCGGGCAGGTGGAGGACGTGGTGTTGCTGGACGTGACCCCGCTCTCGCTGGGGGTGGAGACCAAGGGTGGGGTGTTCACGGTGCTGATTCCGCGCAACACCACCGTACCGACCCGCAAGTCGGAGATCTTCACCACCGCCGAGCACAACCAGCCCTCGGTGGAGATCCACGTGCTGCAGGGTGAGCGCCCCATGGCCGCCGACAACAAGAGCCTGGGCCGCTTCCGTCTCGATGGCATCCCGCCCATGCCGGCCGGCGTGCCCCAGATCGAGGTGACCTTCGACATCGACGCCAACGGCATCCTGCATGCGACCGCCAAGGAGAAATCCACCGGCAAGGAAGCCTCCATTACCATCCAGAACACCACCACCCTCTCCGAGCAGGAGATCGAGCGCATGATCAAGGAAGCCGAGGCCAACGCCGAGGCCGACCGCAAGCGTAAAGAGCACGCCGATCTCAAGAACAACCTCGATGCCGCGCGCATTCAGGCGGAGCGGGTGATGGGGGAGAAGGAGAGCACCGCCGAGGCCAAGAGCCGCCTCGAGGCCGCCATCAGCCGGGCCAAGACCCTGGTGGACACCGACGGCTCCGACGCCGACCTGCGCCAGGCCACCGAGGAGCTGCTCGCGGCCCTGCAGGCCTACGAGCAGGGGGCGGCTGCGGGCAGCCAGGCCCAGAGCAGCACCCCCAAGTCCGACGACGTGATCGACGCCGATTACAAACCCGCCGACTAAGCCGCCAGCGATGGGGTGTGGGGAAGCCTGGCCTAGGCCGCGCCCCACGCCCCACTTTGGCCCACAGAGGTGCGATGTATGGAGAATAACGAACCGGTGGTTGAGACCCCAGAGGCCCAGAACGATCTGCCTGAAGTGGAGCGCCTCAAGGGTGAGGTGGAGTTTTTGAAAGCGGAGCTCGAGGCCTCCAAAAACAAATTCCTGCGCCTGTACGCCGACTTTGAAAACTACAAAAAGCGCATGGTGCAGGAGCTCGAGGCCGCCCAGCGCAACGGCAAATTCGATGCGGTGCGGGCCCTGCTGGGCACCCTGGACGACCTCGAGCGGGCGTTGGGCTTTGCCAGCGTGAAGCCCGAAGATCTGATTCCGGGCGTTAGAAGCGTGCTGGAAAACTTCACCCGCAGCCTCAAGAGCCTGGGGGTAGAGGCCGTGCCGGGGGTGGGGGCCGAGTTCGACCCGCGCTACCACGAGGCCATCGGGGCCGTGGAGGGCGAGGAGGGCAAGGTCATGCACGTCTACCAGCAGGGCTTCAAGTACGGCGACCTGCTGGTGCGGCCGGCGCGGGTGGTGGTTGGCAGCGGCGCTAAACCGGAAGAGGCCGAAGGCCCAAAACCGAGCGCCGAGAGCAACTAGCCTCCGGCGTTCGGCCCTCGGCCTCGAGCCTTACGTCTAACTTGCGGGGATGAATATGGCCTACAAGGACTACTACAAAATTCTTGGGGTTCCTAAGAACGCCAGCGAAGATGAAATCAAAAAGGCCTTCAAGAAGCTGGCCCGTAAGTACCACCCGGACGTGAACAAAGAGCCGGGGGCCGAGGAGAAATTCAAAGAGATTAACGAGGCCTACACGGTGCTGTCCGACCCGGAAAAGCGCCGCTACTACGATACCTACGGTGCGGCTGCGGGCAGCGCGGGCTGGCAGGGCCCCCCGCCGGGGCCGGGTGGTTTTGGGGGTTTTACCGGCAATGTGGGCGATTTCTCCGACTTTTTCCAACAGCTTTTTGGCGGCCGGGGTGGTTTTGGCGGCCTGGGTGACCTGTTCGAGCAGACCCCAGGCCGGGGTGCGCGCCGGGTGGCGGGCGACCTCGAGGCCGAGCTTCCCCTGAGCCTCGAGGAGGCCTACCGCGGCGGAGAAAAAACCATCTCCGTTGGCGCCGAGCGCCTTACGGTGCGCATCCCACCAGGGGTGCGCGAGGGCCAGAAGATCCGCCTGGCCGGCAAGGGGCGCGCCGGGGGCGACCTGTACCTGCACGTCAAGCTGCAGTCCCGGCCGGAGATGCGCCTGGAAGGCGATGACATTTACACCGTGGTGGAAGTACCGGCCCCCATTGCGGTGGTGGGGGGCAAGGTGCGGGTGCAAACCCTCGACGGCCCGGTGGAAATCACCATTCCCAGGCGAACCCAGGCCGGACGCAAGCTGCGCCTGGCCGGGAAGGGCTGGCCCCGCAAAGACAAAAGCCGGGGCGACCAGTACGCCGAGGTGCGGGTGACCATCCCCACCAACCCCAGCCCCGAGGAAGAGCGCCTGTATGCCCAACTGGCCGAGCTGATCAAGGTTCAGTAACGTCTGCTTGTAAACTAATAGACATGACCCCCCAACAGCGCGACGACTTGCTCAGGCTGCTCAAAAACCGCTTCGAGCAACACCCGCACCGCCACCCAGGGCTGCGCTGGGCCGACCTCGAGGCCCGCCTCCTGGCCCAGCCCGATAAGCTGGCCTCGCTTCTGGAAATGGAAAACACCGGCGGTGAGCCGGACGTGGTGGGCCGCGACCCACAGACCGGCACCTTTATTTTTTTCGACTGCGCCCCCGAAAGCCCCAAAGGCCGCCGCAGCCTCTGCTACGACCAGGCTGCCCGTCTGGCTAGAAAGCAGAACAGGCCTGCCAGCTCAGCCCTGGAGATGGCCGCGGCCATGGGCATCGAGCTTTTGACCGAGGAGCAGTACCAGGCCCTGCAGCAACTGGGCCGGTTTGACACCAAGACCTCGAGCTGGCTCAAAACCCCCGAGGCCATTCGCAAGCTGGGTGGGGCCATCTTTGGCGACCGGCGCTACGACCGCGTGTTCATTTACCACAACGGGGCCGATTCCTACTACGCGGCTCGAGGGTTTCGTGGCTGCTTGAGGGTTTAATCGGAGGTGGCAAAGCAGAGCGGCGCAGCCTGTAAACTGGGCCGCAATTGCTTTGTATGGCTGGTGCCGGGAGCGGGACTTGAACCCGCATGAGCTTGCGCTCGCTACCCCCTCAAGATAGTGTGTCTACCAGTTCCACCATCCCGGCAAAAGGGCGGTCTGATTGCTCAGACGCAAAGATTAGGTTAGTCGGTGGGGCGCCCCTTGTCAAGAACGGCTCGAGGCCAGGGAGGGTGCTGACCTGCGAAAAAACGCACTTGGTTTATATAGCAGCGGTTGGGTTGCAAGGATGCTGTATAAAAGTGGACACTGTATGTCAGACCCAGCGAACATCGCTTTGGCGGCCCTCCTGCACGACCTCGGCAAGCTCTACCAGCGGGCCTACTGGGGCCATGCGCCGGAAGGGGTTTCGGACTGGAGCCATCCGGCCTATACCGAATGGGCCATTCGGCAGCACCGGAGGCTCTTCGAGCAGGCGGGCCTCGAGCCCGACTGGCTGGCCCAGACCGCAGCCCGCCACCACGAGGGCTGGAGCAATAAGCCCCAGTACCAGCCCCAGACCCCCGAAGGGTGGTGCGTGGCCCTGGCCGATACCTACGCCTCGAGGGAGCGCCTCGAGGTAGACGAAAAGGGCAGCCGTGCGCCCGATACGCCGTTGAAATCGGTCTTTGCAAATTTGCGGGTTCAGGAAACCTACGGCCAGCGCGACCACGGCTACAGCATGGTGGAAGCCGGGCGGGAAGTGGGCTTGAAGCTGGGCGGGGCCTATCCCCAGGCCCGCCCCAACGTCTCCCGCGACACCTACTGGCGCCTGGCCGAGCGGCTGGACGGGCGCCTGACCGAGCTGGCCAAGCACTCCCTGGGCCCGGAAGCCCTGCTCATGAACCTGCTGGGCATCTTCCAGGAGCTCCTGTGGAACGTACCCTCGGACACCCAGGGCGAGCCGGACGTATCGCTTTTCGACCACCTGCGCCTCACCGGGGCCATCGCCGCGGCGCTCTGGGCCTACCACGACGGCAAGGCCACGGTGGAAGCCCTCAGGGACGAGACTCCCGAGAAGTTCCTGCTCGTTTTGGGTGACCTGGGGGGCATCCAGGGCCACATCTACCGCATTCAGGGAGCGCAGACCGGGGTGGGCGGCCTGGCCAAGCGGCTGCGGGCGCGCAGCCTCGAGGTCTCCCTGGCCGCCGAAGCCCTGGGCCTCGAGCTCCTGCAACGCACCGGCTTCACCCCTCTGCAGCGCATCATGAGCGCAGGGGGCAAGTTTTACCTGCTCCTGCCCAACACCGAGGCCGTGCACCGGGCGCTGGATGCGGTTCGTCAGGGCTGGGAAGCATGGGCTTTGCAGCAAGGGGCCACCTTACTGCCCTTTCTGGCGGCCCATCCCTTTGCACCGGGGGGCTTCCGGGCTTTTAGTGAGGTGCTGAAAGCAGCGCACCAGAAGCTAGTCGAGGCCAAACTAAAGCCGCTCTCGAGCCAGCTTTCCACGCCCTACCTGACCTCGGGCAGCACCAGCCTGCGCCCCTGCAGGGCCTGCGGGGTGCGGCCTGCTCAGTCCGCCACCGACGAGCTTTGCCATGGCTGTGAGCGCGATGGGCATATGGGCCGGCTCATTCCCAAGCGTACGGAGATCGGCTTCTTCCCTCAGGATGCCCCCAGGCCCCACTACCGCTTTCCGGCCTGGCAGGTAGCGCTGGAGGCTTCCCCAGCCCACACCCTGCGCACCCGGCCCGACTTCACCCCGGCGGCCCACCCCTGGGAGGTGCGCCTCCTGGCTGGGCATATCCCTACCCTAGCGGATGCCTTGCGCCAGGGCCGCTGGCGCGATCTGGCCGAGTACCAGGCCTGGGCCAAGGAGCAGGGGCTCTGGGAAGAGGAAGAAGAAGGGCGCAAGGCCGACGACCCCCTTACCCTGGCCGAGCTGGCCGAGTTCTCCACCGGGGCCAAGTACCTGGGGGCCCTGATGCTCGACGCCGACCGCATGGGCGAGGCTTTCGCCACCGGCTTCAAAGACGAAGAAGGGCAGGACAGCAGCAGCCCCAGCCGCATCGCCAGCTTATCGCGGATGCTCGAGCTCTTCTTCGCCGGGGAGGTGCTGGAGCTGATCAAAAACCCCCAAACCTACGCCAAGCGCCTGGGCTGGGACGAGCTGAAGGCCAGGGAAAAAGCAGCGCGCTACCCCCTCATCTACTCGGTGTATGCCGGGGGCGACGACCTCTTCTTGCTGGGGCCCTGGGACGTGCTTTTGGAGTTCGCCCTGGATCTGCAGGCGCTGTATCGGGAGTTCACCCAGCACCCCGCCCTCACCCTCTCCGGTGGCTTTGTGCTGGTGAGCCCCAGCCTGCCCATCCCGCTGCTGGCGGAGGCGGTGCAGGAAGCCGAGCAAGCAGCTAAAAATGCGGGCCGCAACCGGCTGCACCTGTTCGGGCAGGGCGTGCCCTGGGACGAGTTGCGTAACCTGCTCCCCTGGGTGCGGGACTTCCGCCGCCACCTCGAGGCCGAGGGCAAAGCGGGCCTGAGCAGCGCCCTGGCCTACCGCCTGCTCAGGCTGTGGAGAGGACACCAGGATGAGGACGAGGCCCGGCGGATGCGCTACAAGCCGCTCTTGGCCTATGCCCTGCGCGAGCGGAACGAGGAAATTCGCAAGCACTACCTGCAACTTACCGACCACACCCAGGCTGCGTGGCAATATCTGCCGGTCTGGGTGCAGTGGGGGTTGTATCTGGAGCGATAGGAGGCGCGTATGGAGTTTTTTGAGAACCAAGAGAAGGGTATTTATAAGAAGGGTCTCTTTGATGAGGATGCCAAACGCTGGGCACAAGATCTACGAAACGAAGGGCAGGGGCAGGATAAGCTCAAGTCGAGCCAGTTCCGCAACTACTTTCACGAGTTTCGCAGGCTCGAGGACGTCTTCGACCGTTACAAGCGCGAGACTGGGGGTGATGAGGCGCTGGCCTGGAACCGGCTCACCTCCCAAATCGAGTTACTGAGGGCAAAGCTGGCCTATGGGGGGCGCTCGAACGGTGGCCCTCTGCAAAAACTTCCTCTATTCCGGAGCAAGATGGACGAACTCCTATCAGATGCCAAGAGAAGCCCCAAGCACTTCGCCGCGGTCATGCTGTTTTTGGAGGCAGTATTAGCCTATTTCTACGGTCTGGAAGGAGAGCGCGGAGGCGAAGCTGCACCCCGTAGTCCAGAGCGGCCTGCTCAGGGGAGGAGGTACTAAATGAAATTACTCGGCTACAAGCGCATCCACGGCATCATTCACCTTAGAAGCGGCCTACGCATCGGCATGAGCAAAGACCAGATGGCCATCGGGGACGTGGATAACCCGGTCATCCGCAATCCCCTGACCGATGAACCCTACATCCCCGGCTCCTCGCTCAAGGGCAAGATGCGGTATCTGCTAGAGTGGCACCTCGGCGGGAAGTACATCACCGAGTCCGACCAGTACCATGTTTACAAGGACGAGGATGGCCCCATCGGGCGCATTTTCGGTGTAGCTCCCGGCAACGACCGTCGCAGTAAAGAACTAGCTCAACAGCGCGGTCCCACCCGCCTCCTGGTGCGCGATGCTTACCTAGAATCTACAAACCACCTTACCCAAATCAGGCACTGCAGTTATGTTTAGAGCATGAACCGCCGTGCTTACCCATCGGACGTCCGTGATGAGGAATGGGCTCTGGTGCTGCCCT
>Ga0209721_1000297_pt1 | contig 47805 bp, 38 predicted proteins | sample TshhotsprinmetaG_FD_184139 | JGI IMG/M metagenome (GOLD analysis project Ga0209721, IMG submission 184139) | Hot spring microbial communities from South Africa to study Microbial Dark Matter (Phase II) - Tshipise hot spring metaG (SPAdes)... | ecosystem: Environmental > Aquatic > Thermal springs...
CCAGCGCCACGCCCCTCCCCACCGCCACCGCCACGGCCAGCGCCACGCCCCTCCCCACCGCCACCGCCACGGCCAGCGTCACGCCGACACCGGAGGTGTGCCAGGAGGAAGCGGCGGCGATCAGCGGCGCCGAGATGGGCTATCGCGCCGAGCAGACCATCGTCATTCCCGAGTCGCGCTGGTCAACGGTGCAGGTCGTGGGGCGCTTCGCCGACAGGGCGTGCACAGTGCCGGAACTGGTCCGTTTCCGCTTTGCCGATGGGACGGAGGTAGTGCGACACACACCGGCCCGGGTGAACGACTCTGGCTATGTCTTTGAGGCGCCGGGTCGTCCGGGCCTGGTCAGCGTTTATGTGCGCGAGGCGCGGGGCGCCGCTACCGCGCGCGCCATCGTGATCACTACGGGCAGCGTGGCGAATGAAGGAGTTTGTGGCGTTCTCAGCACCCCCCTCGCGGAGGTGTATAATGGAGCAGTGGCAATAGATGTACCCCTGCCCACCGCACTGGCACAACCCGGCGCCCTGCGGGTGCGCGGCGCCTTCTTTGCCACCACGCAGGACAGGCCGGCGCTCATCTTTGGCGCTGAGGCAGGCGGCGTGGTGATCCATACACAAACGGGGCCAGACGCCGGCCCGACCCTGTTCATTGAGGAGGTGACGCTCGCCAATGTGCCGGCCGGCACGGATCGCGTTCGGATCTGGTTCGCGTCGCCGCATTCCGACAACAACACCGGCATCTTCGTGAGCGCATCCGTAGCCTACCCCTGTCCACCGGCCAGTCCGCTCGCTCCTGCCTCCCCCACCGGGGCGGAGGGCGCGACCCTGGCCGGACCGATACGTTTGTTCTACGTCATGCGGAGGAGGAGGGCCAGCCACAACACCTGTATGCGCTGCCCACGCCCAGTCGCCAGTGAAGCCGGGAACTCCCCCTTCCCACCCGGCCAGGCGCATTCTATGCCGCGGGGAGCATAGGGATCGGCGGCAGCCGTTTCCGACACCCGCCCGGCATACGAGGACCATGACCTATGGAGCAGACTTCCTGGGAGCGAAGCGCAGAAGCGCTCTTGCTTCTGTACTTCACCAGAGAGGAGATCGAACGCTGCACCCCCAACGAGCGCCGGCTGCTTGCTGTGATGCAGTTCATCGATCTCCCCGATGACGAGACTCCGGACGACCCTGAGCTTGAGCGGCGGCGGCGGCGGCTGGTTGCACGGCTTGCCGCGCTGCCGCCAGCCCATTGGTCCGACACCCCGGACGAGGCTTCATCCCTTTAACCCCCCCGCCCCGGCATCTCGTCAGTCACCTCCTGGTCCTCGCACCTCCTACCCCCGGTCGTTTACCCCTCAGGGCCACCGCATGGTCACGCTGCTCATATTGACCATGGGGAAACCGGGTTTCCCCGTGCCTCTCCCTGTTTAAGGGCGGACAGAACATCCGGGCTAACGTGGCGTATACCGCATTGGAACGCCCCCGCGCATGGCTCTGATCTCCCCGCTTCGACAGGCTCAGCGCAGGCGCTCCAGCGAAGCTGGAGCGGGGGAGGGGGCGGGAGCCAACCAGCGCATCCCAACGCCATACCGCCCGTCGGCGCTCATACGTTCTGTCCGCTCTTAAACCTCTCCCTGAGGGGAGGACGGAGCCTTCCCTGGAACAAGTATGTTCGTTCTGGAGTTGTGCGGGGCAGCCGCAAAGGTGACTGTCGGGCAAAGCAGAGTCGCCGTTCCCCGGGTCAGTCTCCATACGAGTGGGGAAAGGCCTCTTCAACGTAGATAATCTTGCTTCCCTGAGGTTCAAAGAGGATCGGCACCTGCCGGAGGCCCGGCAATGCAGCGCGAATGGCTGCGTGGCGCTCCTCCGGAGCGTAGAGCAGCAGAAAGCCGCCGCCGCCGGCCCCGAGGATCTTGCCGCCGATCGCCCCCGCCTCGCGCGCCCGCTCGTACCAGACGTCGATCTGCTGGTTGCTGATCGCGGAGGCCAGAGTGCGCTTGCGCATCCAGCCCTCGTGCAAAATCTCGCCGAATGCCGTGAGATCATCCGCCACCAGGGCGGCGCGCAGATCGTGGGCCAGGGCCACCATCTCGCGCAGGGCCAGACGTCGTGAATGATCACGCTCGGTGTTGGCGCGCTGCTCGTGGAGCACCCCCGCAGTCTTCCGCGTTACCCCGGTGTACATCATCATCAAACGCGCCTCGAGTTGCCGCCTGGTTTCGGGCTTGCAGATCACCGGATCGACAAACACACTCTCGTCGGGGTTAAACTGAATGAACTGCAAACCGCCGTAGGCGGCGATGTACTGGTCCTGTTTGCCAATTGGTTCGCCACAACGCTCGATCTCGATCCAGCAGGCCTCGCGAGCCAAACGCTCAGCCCCGGCGTGCCGTCCGTAGTACGCGTGCAGCGCGTTGAGCAAACCAACCGTGTAGGTGCTGGAGGAACCCAGTCCGGTGCCCTGCGAGGGGATATCGGAGATCGAGGTGATCTCGATGCCGCGCTTGCAACCGACCAGTTTGAGCGACTCACGGATGAGCTGGTGTTTCAGCTCGTCTACATGATCAACAATCTCCGTGACCGAATAGCTCGCGCGGATCTGATGATCGAACTTGGCATTCACCGTGATATAAATGTATTTATTGATCGCCACGCTCACCACGGCCCCCGGTTCGTGCCGATAGAACGCGGCAAGATCACTTCCGCCCCCGACAAAACTGATCCGCAATGGGGTACGAGAAATAATCATTGTCTTTCCTTTTCCTCCACGGTCCGATATGATTCCTTGATGGTTCGATGTGGCGCCACGGACCGATTCGCGTCCAACCGGTAGACTCCCGGCGTTCGCATTATAATCCTTCCTGGCGCAATTGGAAGCCCCGAAATGACATTGTAAGAATACTGTCAACCACGTGCATTCCGAGGTTACAACTGGTTTAAGTACCTCCTGGCCGCCTCTCTACACGCATACGACATCGTAACAGATGCGTTCGCGCCGCATAACGCTAGACTCCCATGCGGCTGCGCCGCACAACACCGGAATGAAAAGAGATTCTCCCGGGCGCGCGCCGCCCTCCTGGACCCTCTCCGCCAGCGGGGAGGGCTTGCCGCCCCCACAGGCAGGGGGGTTAAGGGCGGACAGAACATCCGGGCTAACGTGGCGTATACCGCATTGGAACGCCCCCGCGCATGGCTCTGGTCTCCCCGCTTCGACAGGCTCAGCGCAGGCTCTCCAGCTTCGCTGGAGAGGGGGAGGGGGTGAGGACCACCCAGCGCATCCCAACGCCATACCGCCCGTCGGCGCTCATACGTTCTGTCCGCCCCTGAAAGGCAGGGGGATGGGGAAACCAGGTTTCCCCATTTACAATCGCTGTGTCGGCAGCGCTTGACCCTCCATCGGCAGGGGATGGGGAAATCGGGGTTTCTCTGATTTCACCTCTTTGCTGCATGCGGTGAAGCTCCAGGGGGTTCTGAGGTATAATCTGCGTAGGGTAACTCTCTTCAGGCGGGCTAGAGAGCAATGCGGATTCACATCTCCTGGAAAGCGTTGCTGGCCGTCGTCATCTTTTTGACGGCTGTGGCGTTGCTGCTCCGCTCCGCCTCACGGCTCTGGACATCGGAGGCGCAGACTGGCGTGACTATCAGCCCGGCCCCTACGCAGAGCACGGCTCTCACTCCTGTTGCTGCCACCCTGGCGCCGACGAACTGGCCCACTGTGGCGGCCCCGGCTACACCGTCCTCTTCCAATACACTGACCCCGGCCTTCAGTATTACCGACACGCCCGTTCCTTCTCCACAGCCAACCCTGCGGCTGCCTACTCCTACGCCCCTTCAACCGCCTACCCGCGAACCGACACCGGCGCCCAATCCGCTGATGATCGTTGCCCAGGGGTTCGGGCAGCGCGCTGGTACCGCCAGTTACGCCTTCGTGGTCAGCAATCCCAATCCTAAGCTTCTTGCCCAGAACGTGCGCTACCAGGTCGCCGCCTACAACGCCGAGGGCATCGTGCTGCTGACGGACACTGATACGATCCCTCAGATTGGCCCGGGACAGCGTATGGGCGCGGCCAAACAGGTAACTCTACCATCGAGTCTTACCATTACGCGCATTGAGGTCCTGATCCGGCCCGGTCAGTTTGTGCAGGCGCCACCGCTCCAGGAACTGCCTGTATCCAACGCCGCTTTTATTCAGGGCGATCCGCCGAATATCACTGCCATTCTCTCCAATCCGTTGAACCGTGATCTCGCCAACCTGAAAGTGGTCGGGATTGCCTACGATGATGTCGGGATCATCGGCGGCGGGACAGTTGATCTGCCCTTCGCGCCGGCCAGGGGCCAGGCGCCGATCAGCATTCCCGTAAGCACCAGCCAGGTGGCTACCCGGGTCGAGTTTTTCGCCCAGGTGAGCACGTCGCCCTAACCAGGCCGACTTCTACGACGACAGGCTGTAACATTTCTGTAAAATCTGTACAGGTCATGTTTAGACAATATTTAGGAACTCCCGCTACCCTGGATTATGCGCGCTACGGTAGCACGGTCTATTCGCATCGAGAGCATCCGCAGCCCATGTAGCCAGGTCGGGTGCCTGCGGCTGCGCCCGCGCCTGAATGATCGATACGACATGAATCACCAATCCTCGACGCGATGGCGGAACGTGTTTCTGGATCGAGACGGTGTCATCAATGAGAATCGCGTTGACCACGTCAAGACGTGGGCAGAGTTCCACTGGTTGCCAGGAGCGCTGGAAGGGCTGCGCTTGCTGACCGAGCACGGCTTTCGTATCTTTATTGTCACCAATCAGGCTGCTGTTAATCGCGGCCTGATCACACGTTCTGATCTGACGGAGATCCATCGGCGTATGATCACCGTTGCCGCAGCTCATGGCGCCACGATCGCCGGGTTACGCTTCTGCCCGCACCGCCCAGACGAAGCGTGCGGCTGCCGAAAGCCTCAGCCCGGTATGTTGTTGGACCTGGCCAGGGAGCACCAGGTGGATCTTGCTGCGGCGTACATGATCGGCGATGCGCCATCCGACATCGCAGCCGGTCAGGCTGCAGGCTGCCGGACAATCCTCGTGCTGAGTGGGCGCACGCCACTCGACCATCCCGGCGTTCAGGAACACCCGCCGACGCACATTGCTGCGAACTTGCTCGATGCGGCGCGCTGGTTATGCGCCCGAGCGGCATGTGTCCCCTTCCCGGCTGAGCAACAGAAACGCGATTCGTACACGCTGGATCATCCAGCACCTGTATATAGCAAATAACCTGACAGGAGCTGGCCCATGCTTACCTGGCAAGATGTTTTAACATATGTGCGAATCTTTTTGCGCTGGTGGTTTGTGCTCGCCCTGGCAGTGGCACTTGCTGTCGGCACGGCCTGGTACATGTTGCGCCAGCAACCGGATGTCTACTTTTCGCAGGCCACGCTGATGGTGGGCAATAATTTCGAGGTCTCCGCGCCCAGCCAGGCACAGGTCGCTCTGAGTAATGTGCTGGCCGATTACTACGCTGCCCTGGCCAAGCGCGAGGTTATTCTCGCTCCTGTGGTTGAGCGCCTGCAACTCACCTTTCCATGGCAGATCATTCGCGACCGCATGCTGGCTACCCGCGTCGATCGGGGCGCCAATCTGCTTGAAATCAAGATCACCGACACCAATTCGGAGCGCGCCGCTGCCATTGCTAACGCTATCGCCGAGGAGTTGATTGCCTACACTCCCAATGCTCCCGAGAAGATTGCGGCCCAGCAGGCCGAGATCAGTCGCCGACTGGAGGAAGCCCAGGCCGGTATGCAGGCGGTGGATGCAAAGATCGCCGAGCTTGAAGAACGTCTCAAGAACCTCACCTCGGCCATCGATATCTCGGACGTTCAACAGCAACTCCAGGCGCTCCAGATGACCCGCCAGCGCTACCTCGATGAGTACACAAACCTGATCAACCTCAGTAACCAGACTTCGGCCAACAGCCTCGCCCTCTTCGAGGCCGCTCGCCCCGCCCTGGGGCCGCTGCCCCAGAAGCGCCTTCAGACCCTGGCGACCGCCGGGATCGGCGGGTTGCTGATGGCAATTGTGGCTGCTCTGGTCCTCGATCGGCTCGATGAACGCTGGCGCACCAGCAGCGAACTGCAGAGTCGCACTGGCATTAGAAGTCTCGGCGAACTTTCGGAACTCCCACCGCACGCGACCGAGAACTGGCAGGCCGAGAGCAAACGCCACGAGTCCGTGAACAAACTCTACTCGAACATAGTTCACGCGGCGCGCAGCAAACTGCCGCGAACACTCCTGGTCAGTAGTCCTCAGGCCAATACGGCGCGCAGCTCGGTCGCCATCGATATCGCCAGAATGTACGTCCGCACAGGTCATCGCGTCTTGCTGGTCGACACTGAGGGTGATACGACCCATATACCGCGGCTATTTGATCAGCGCGCCAACCGACGCAACGCCAACGATGCCAACGGCAGACCGGTTGACGTGCCTGGTAGCCTGTGGGCCTATGTTCATCGAACCCGTACGCCCAACCTGCTGGTGCTCTCAGGCCGTGAAGCCGGCTATTCGCGCTTCTCCGAACTGGTTCCGCTGGTCTTCTGGCCAGAAATGCTCAACCACTTGCGCCAGGCAACCGATGTGGTGATCTTCGACGGTCCGGCAGCACTTGCAGGGCCCGAGGCAGGGTTGCTCGCTCCCCTGGTGGACGGGGTTTTGCTCGTGCTCAACGGCCGTTCCGATAGCCGCTCGGTAGTGATTGACGCCCGCAAACAGTTGACCAGTGAGCCCGATACGCGCTTTCTCGGCGCCGTGGTCGCCACGCCAGCACCTCGTGCCCTTCAGAGTCCCTCCGCCGCCAGCACGAAGAGTGGCGGCTTCCGGATCTCTGTTACCCGTAACGGTATTACGATTTTGCTCGGCGATCAGGAAACCACACCGGCTTCGCCCTACGACCAGACGCACCTCTCAACCCCAAGGCTGCTGACTACAACTGAAACACCGGCGAGCGTCAGCCAGGCCCACGGCAATGCGGCCGCTTCAACCAACCCTGCGTCGGAAAGCATTACCCTGGAGGACCTGCTCGAATGTGAGCGCGGCGCCGCGGACGTGCCGCCAGATTTCTCGAGCGCCTGGGAACCGAGACCACAGGTCATCATTACCCCACCGCCTGATGAGACGCCCCCGGAGCAGATCGTCGATAATGGCAGCTATCGCAGCACCACGCCACCCTCTCGCCAGCGCCGCGTGCGGATTGCTAGCAGTCGCTACGCGGCCCGTCAGGACGAGCGCACGTATCGGACCACCAGTACCGATGGGAACCAGGGTCTTTCAACCGACGTATGAGCACTCTGCCGCACCTGGCGCCCGATGGCCAGCCAACAGCTCACTCAGCGCCCCGAAAACCCTGCGTAGCGCGCCACAGCCTCCAGGCGACGTGGGAGCGAAAAGGTTCCGTGCTCGGACATCTCCGAGCACGGGATGTCTCGCCCGCCGGGCTGCGTCACGCCACCAGACCCTTGCGCTTGTTACCGCCACTCCTGCCGATGCTGCTGATTGGCATCCTTCTGCTTGGAATACACGGGACGGAACGGCCCGCCCTCGCGTCCGGGGGCTGGAGCGCGCCATTCGACATCTCCGATGACCAGTTCGGCTGGTTTCCCGATGTCGCCGCTGATGTGCAGGGCGCGGTCCACGTCATCTGGGGCAGCGGCATGCTCAGCGCCAATCCAGACCCGAACGATCCCAACCTTTCCTCGCGCGACCTGCTACGCTACCGCGTGCTGCGCGAAGGTCGCTGGTCGCCGATGAACGATATCGCCTTCACCTGTGTGGGTGGCTTTACAGTGCGAAACAGCATCACGGCTGTCCCTGACGGTCATCTACATGTGCTTTTCCGTAGCTGCACCGACGTAAGCGCGGTCCGTGCTCGGGCACAAGAGGCCTGGTCGGCCGGAGCATGGACCGAGCCGCGGCGCCTGGGCGGTAGTTATTACAATGCTATCGCTGCTGACAGTAAGGGCGTTCTCCACGCTTTTTACAACGAAGGGCTCTTCGGCACCGAAGAAGGCAATCGGCTGCTTAGCGAGATCTTTTACCGCCGCTCAACCGATGGCGGCCAGACCTGGACGGTGCGGGCCAATCTCGCCCAGTTGCCCGACGGCGATGAGCGCATGCAGGTAAAAGTGGATGGACGCGACCGGGTGCATCTGGTCTGGGATAATGGGAGTGACTGGTATCTGGGTACGGGTCAGCCCGGGTATGGCGTCTACCGACGCTCCGATGATGGCGGCGAAACGTGGCGCGAGCCGGTGTTCTTCAGAACTGCTGATGGCCCGGTCGCGCAGACCACCCTGGGACTGATCGGCGATAATCCTATTGTGGTCTATCGCAGCGGTTTTGGCACCGACATTTACTATCAGGTTTCACGTGACGGCGGGGATACCTGGAGCGAACCCCGGCGGATTTCCGGAATACGTACCCGTGATGGCGGCAGAAGTACCAGTCTCGACACTTACGCGATGGCAACTGACAGCGCTGGCCGCGTTCACCTGCTGGTCTCCGGTTTTCTCGAAGACAGCATCGCGGCGATTCCGATGCTGCTCCATCTCACCTGGAACGGCGAAACCTGGTCGGCGCCAGAGGTTGTGGCAGCAACGATGAATTGGCCTATGTGGCCACGTCTGGCTGTCGCCGGGGGAAACCAGCTCCACGCCGTCTGGTTCAGTTACACAGACGCGAGCGGTTGGGGGGAACGCCGAGTCTGGCACAGCAGCAAGACCGTTGATGCGCCCCCCATAGCACCGTTGCCATTCAACGAGTTCCCCTCGACATCCGAGGTAGCCAGCGCATCCCCTCCGGTTACGCCGGCAGGCCAATCGACCCTGCCCACGGGCCAGATGCCCACGACTCCACCTGCGCTGCCCGATGAGATTCGCGCGACGCCACCACCCGACGTTATGGCGAGCGCCAATTCGCTGCTCATTCACGGACTCGCCCTTGCGCCAGTCGTTGGTCTGATCATCGTGGTTCTTGCACTCACGCTGTCGCGCCGTAACCATAACCGCTAACGTGAACAGATGGGGAAACCGGGTTTCCCCATGCCCCTGCCCATGGGGTGGAAAGCCCTCCCCACCGGGAGGGATTGGGAGGGCTTCGCCCTCCCAAGAACAATATGGCTCACCTCCGCATCCAACTGTTCTGCTGCTTGCTCGGCCTCGTGGCCCTCGTTCCGCTCTCAGCAGCCCGGGCGCGTCCATTGTTTACCTGGGAGCCTCCGTTACGTCTTTCTGACCCGGCTACAAGCACCATAGCCTTCGCCCCTGACCTTACCGTGGATGGCGATGGCCGGATCCACGTGATCTGGTCCGGTGTCCTCAACCGCACGAACGAACGGACGAGGCTCGCCGACACCCTGATGTACCGCATGCGCGTTGATGGGGTCTGGTCTACACTCGAGCCAATCGTGCTGCGTGAACGGCGGTCTAGTGGTGACACCTCTTCTCCCCTGGTTAGCGATGCGGCGATGGATAATCCACGCTTTGCCGTGCTTGGAAGACTTGTGAGCGCGCCTGACGCCAGACTGCACATTGTCACCACCACTGATGGTAGGCAGCAGTACTTGCAGGCACCCTGGAACGAGGTGGTACGCATGGCCCTCCTGCTGCCCCCGGTCGAACTTGGCACGGGGAGCGCCACAGCGATTGCCAGCGATCCGAACGGAACGCTGCACGTTGTGTTTGCCGCTCCTGCGCAACGTTCCGGGCCCGGCGCCCAACCCTGCGCCGCGTGCCAGAACGTGCGCTACCGCCGCTCAACCGATGGCGGCCTTACCTGGACGCGCGCCGAGAACCTTTCGTTGCTGGATGGGACAAACCTGGCTCCTCAGATCGGCGCCGATGACCTGGGCCAGATTCACCTGCTCTGGGAATATCAAGGCTCCGGACAACCTGGCGAAGCAGCCTTGCCGATCTACCGTCGTTCCGCCGATGGCGGACAACGCTGGGAGGCGCCTATCCCGCTGGGCGTTCCGGACGACTGGCTCTCTCAAGTCACCCTTGGCATAGGACGTGGCGGCCAGTTGCTTGCGCTCTACGCCAGCGCAACTTCCGGCACTCTGTTCTTCCAGAGTTCCAACGACGGCGGGCAAACCTGGTCGCAGCCAGGGCTGGTGCCTGAAGTGATCAGTTCCGCTCTAACCCCCACATCCGGGCGACGCTTCAGCCTCGCGGTTGATGGCGCCGGGCGCTTCCATCTGCTTGTGGTGGGAGTAGCGCCTATCACAGGGGTCACCGAGCAGCAGTTGTGGCACCTCACCTGGGATGGCCGGAACTGGTCGTTACCCGAGCCGCTGCCAGTCGAAGGGACAGCGCCCCGCGATCCACGCCTCGCGGTGGAACGCGGCAACCGGCTCCACGCCGTCTGGACGACTACCGAAGTTGACGATGAGAAGGGCGCATACCAGACGATCTGGTACTCCAGCGTCTCAGTAGACGCCCCTGAAGTGGCACCTCTGCCGACGTTTACCCCCATTCCTAAGATCCTCCCTACACCCACCCCCATACCAACACCCAGGCCCACGCCAACCCCTCTGCCGGATGAAAGCCGGAACCGGCCCGTCATTGAGGGACCACCCCGCTGGGAAGGCGAAAGCCTTGAGATCCTGTTCATCGCCTTCCTACCGGTGCTACTGATCATCGCTGTTGTGGCCTGGTGGTTCAGGCGCAATAGCCGGTCGGGCTGAAGTGTATAGTGCGCTTCTACGGGAGGGATCAGAAGGGCTGCGTCCTCCCGGGAGTCTCTCGTTTCACCACGGCGTTTTGCGCCCCGCGTATGGTGCCTGAGGTGAACATACGGGGAAACCGGGTTTCCCCATCCCCCTGCCTGTGGGGTGCCAGCCGCTCCCACCAGCGGTTGGGACATGGGGAAACCGGCTTTCCCCAACCCCCTCCCCGGCGGAAGCGTTTGGGAGGGCTGCGCCTTCCCAGAAACAAACCCGGTGGTACCAGGCGCCCTCCACAGCAGTTGGGGTATGGGGAAACCGGCTTTCCCCAACCCCCTCCCCGGCGGGAGCGTTTGGGAGGGCTGCGCCCTCTCAGAACAAAGCCTATTCTTATCCTGGCGGGGTGCGGCGCAGCCGCATGGACGTCGGACAAAAATAACAAACGTGTCAGTCAGGAGAGATTGCAAGTTTACCTACTACTTAGACGTTTCTGATATCCTCTCCTGCGAGACGTCAGAGTGCTGCCCGCAGGGACATCGCATGACACAGCCGCTCGCCACTCGCCGCCTGACCCGTCGCCAGTTCCTTGGCGCCGCTGCTGCTGCCGCTACCAGCGCCACACTCGGTGGCGCCACGCTCGCCTACGGGTTGGAGGAGCGTCGGCTTGACGCCCCTCTCGCCAGGGCAAGCGGCCTGGCAGCCCCCCTGCCGTCGAGCGTTCCTGCCCCCGACACGCCACTGCTGGTGCTCAACAACCCGGCTGCTGATCCCGACTTCAGTTCCTACCTGGTTGAGATCCTGCGTACTGAGGGTTTTGTGCCTGTGCGCAGCGCGCCTCTCCAGCAGGTCGGAGCAGCAGAGCTGGCCAGGTTCTCCATTGTGGTTCTCGCGCCGGGGCCGGTACGGGACGATCAGATGGCCCTGCTGCGCGCCTACGTCGCGCAGGGCGGCTCGCTGCTCGGCATCCGGCCCGATGCGAAGCTCGCCAGCCTGTTCGGTGTGCGCCCATTGGGAGCGGCTGCACCCGGCGATTATCTCCACATCGTCACTGGCCTGGCGGAACTCGACGGCCTGGATGCGACCCGTTTGCAACTCCACGGCCCCTACGACCGTCTGGCCCTCGACGGCGCGTGCGCCGTCGCACGCAGCGCCAATGGCGACCCGCTGGTGACTCTCCACCGCTTCGGCGCGGGGATGACCGCCTTGTGGGCCTTCGACCTGGCCCGCTGTGTGGCGCTCATTCGGCAGGGCAACCCGGCGGCCGCCGGGCAGGAACGTGATGACCTGGAAGGTTTCCGCGCCACCGACCTGTTCGTAGACTGGATCGACCTCGAGCGCATTGGCATCCCCCAGGCCGATGAGCACCAGCGTCTGCTCGCCCGCCTGATCGAAGAACTGGCATCAAGTGGGCCGCCACTTCCGCGTCTCTGGTACTTCCCCGGCAACGCGCCGGCGCTGGTCGTCGCTACGGGCGATGCGCACGGCAGCCGCGTCGGGCACATCGAGCAATTGATCGGCCCCGTCGAGCAACGTGGGGGCACGGTTTCGATCTACTACACGCCACCACGTACCAGCACCGCCCGCCGGCTGGCCCGCAAAGCTCGCTGGCAGGTCGAGGAGATCCCCGTCCTGAAGGGTCTTTTCAATGACAGTGACCCCATTCCCTCGCCGGCGACCCTGGCGGGCTGGCGCGAGCGCGGGCACGAGTTCGGAATGCATCCCTATGTGGAGGACGGTCTCGAAAGCGGCTACAACCTCTACTGGAGCGAGTTTATCAAGTACGGCTATGGGCCGCTGCCGCCTACGGTGCGCACCCACCGCATTCTCTGGCACGGGTGGGTGGACAATGCCTTCGTTCAGGCACGCTACGGCATACGCATGAATCTCGATCACTACCATGCTGGCGGGGTCGTACGCCATGCCGACGGGACCTGGGCCGCCGGCTACCTCAGCGGCACCGGCCTGCCAATGCGTTTCGTTGACCAGAGCGGGGCGCTGCTGAGCGTCTACCAGCAACCCACGCACCTGGTTGACGAACACCTGATGCGCGTCTTTGACACCGGCCACGAAGCCGGCTTTGATGGTGCAACCGCAGCGACCGTTACCATCGCTCAGATCGCCGAGAGCGTGCGTCGCTACCCGGCAGCGTTAGGGTTGCAGTGCCACGTAGATCCGTTCCTCTTCGGCGGCGAGAAGGCCCGGAATGTGGGGCACTGGCTCAGTGAAAGCCTGGACTACGCCGCCGCCAACGGCATGCCGATCCTCTCGGCAGAACGCTGGCTGGCCTTCACCGAGGCCAGGGTTGGCGCGGATGTTCAGCGCCTGGCCTGGGAGGCGAACACCCGCCGGCTCGGCTTTGAACTGAGCTTCCCGGCCAACCCTGGGGGCGCGGCAGCCGTACTCCTGCCGCTGCGCCACGGCGCGTCCACGCTGCGCGAAGTGCGCGTCAACGGCAGTGTCGCGCAGCGAACGGAGCGGCGCCTGGCCGGGCGACGCTACGCCTTGATAGCGACACCGGCAGGCCGTTCTCAGATTGAAGCCGATTATGGCGCCCTGTGAAGCGAGGCTTCACACCTGATGTGAACATAGCCCGCCGGCGGGGAGGGTTTGGGCGTAGAGGCGCGGCGCCGCCGCGCCTCTACGCCCTCCCGAGAATAGATATGCTCATTCCGGCGTTGTGCGGCGCAGTCGCACAGGTCTGGTGTAACCAGGGGAGGATTGGGGAGGGACGTGCCCTCCCGCAACGAACCGATGTCTCACTGAAAGGAAGTCTCCATGAACGGACCGCTTGCCGCTGGGGGGAAGTACCTCGGTCTCGCGCTCGTCTCGGGCGGGGTGCTGGCGCTCCAGATCACCTTCACCCGCATCTTCTCACTCATGATCTGGCACCACTTTACCTACCTGGTGATTGGCGTGGCCCTCCTGGGCGGCGGCGCCGCTGGCGCCTTCCTGGCCGCGCATCAGTGGGACGGGCCCACCCTCAAGCGACGCCTCGGCCTGCTGGCGTTGAGCTTCAGCCTCGCCGGCCTGATCAACCTGGTGGCGATTCGCTTCGTTGCTATTGACCCGCTGCGCGCGGCGCAGCTTGCGTGGACGGTAGTGGGGCTGGCGATCTACTTTGCCTGCCTCTTCACAACGTTCTTCACCGGCGGTTTGACCATTGCCGCAGCCTTTAGCCGCTGGTCCATCAGCGCTCACAAACTGTACTTTGCTGACATGCTCGGCGCAGGACTTGCCACCATCGGCATTCTGGCGCTGATTGAACGGCTCGGCGGTCCGGCCTCGATCGTTCTCATCGCTGTCCTCGGCGTTGTAGCCGCGGTCTTGTTCGGCATCGAACTGCCTCGCCGCCGACGCTGGGTGCTCCCGGTGACAATGCTCGGACAACTCACCCTGCTGATCGCGTTGCTGTTGCATCCTCTGGCGCTGCCCGTTCCCGGTTCCAAGGAACTCGGCTGGGCCATGCGCGCCCAGGGAACCGGCCCTGAGTACACGCGCTGGGACCCTGTGGGTCGGGTTGACGTGATGCCGGAAATCGTGATTACCGAGCCAATGATCGTAGGCGCGGTCAGTTCGGCGTATGCTCTCGAAGGACGCCCTGAATTGCCCCTGCGCCTGGTCACCATCGACGGCACCTCGATGACGGGCATGTACCGATTCGATGGCAGCGACGAGGATCTGCAGCGCTTCCGCTTTCTCAACCACGCGGTAATCAGCGCGGTCTACCAGCTAGGCATCGAGAACCCGAAGACCCTGAAGATCGGCGTTGGTGGCGGGCTCGACATCCTGCTGGCCCGGCTCTACGGCGCCAGCGCTATCACGGCGATCGAGCTGAACCCGAGCATTGTGGAGTTGCTCACCGGACCGTATGCGGACTATACAGGCCGCCTGGCCGAACACCCCGGCACCCGGCTGATCGTCGCCGAGGGACGCAGTTTCCTCAGCCGCACCGAGGAGCAGTACGACATTATCCAGGGCATCGGCCTCGACAATCTGGCCGCCCTCTCTGGAGGGGCCTACGTGCTGGCCGAGTCGTACATCTATACTGTCGAGTCGCTCGAACAGTCGTTCAAGGCCCTGAGCCCGCGCGGTGTCTTCTCGTGGACGCGCGATGTCAACACACCGCCCCGTGAGATGCTGCGGCTTACGGGCCTGGCTGCCGAGGCGTTGCGACGGATGGGTGTCGAACGCCCCGGCGACCATATCGCCATCGTGGCCAACGAGAGCGGCCAGAACGCCACGCTCCTGGTTTCGCGCGCGCCGTTCACTGCCGCGCAGATGGATCGGCTGCGTGCCTGGGCAGCCGCGAATCGCTTCAGCATGCTCCAGGATCCGCTGGTGCTCCTTGACAACGCCTTTACACGCTACCTCTACGCCGATGATCCCCGCGCCTTCGAGCGGGCCTACATGTTCAACATTTTCCCGGTTACTGACGACAACCCGTTCTTCTACAACTACTTCAAGTGGAGCAATCTGCACTTTAACGCCACCTACGAAGGCCGGCTGAACCGCTTCCCGATTGGCAACCTCATCTTGCTCACCCTGTTCACTCTGTCCGTGGCGACCGCAATCCTGTTCATTGTCACCCCCCTGGTACGCTACAAACGCGACGGGTTACGAACTTCGGGCGCTATGCCGGTACTGGTCTACTTCAGTCTGCTCGGCGCCGGTTACATTTTTGTGCAAATCGTGCTAGTCCAGCGCTTCACGCTGTTCATTGGGTATCCCGTCCACGCCGTCACCACTACCATCGCGAGCATGCTGGCCTTCTCGGCCCTGGGCAGCCTGCTTGGAAGGCGCATCCTGCACGGGGCGCGCCACCTGCAAGTGGTGCTTGTACTGGTCGCGGGCCTGATCCTGGCCTACATATTCGCACTACCGCCGATTTTTGGCGCGCTGCTGCGGCTCTCAGATCTGGAGCGGATTGTGGCAAGTGTGCTCTTGATGGCGCCCCTGGGAACCGTGATGGGGATGCCCTTTCCGACCGGATTACGGCAACTGGGCGCCCGGGCGCCGCAACTGGTGCCATGGGCCTGGGGTATGAACGGTGTCTTCTCGGTTGTCGGCTCGGTAGTGGTGATCCTGGTGAGCATGGTCAGCGGCTTCACCGTTGCGCTGGCGTGCGGCGCCGTGTGTTACACGCTTGCCGCAGCAGTCTGCGCGCCCCTCTGGCAAACGAGCGTGGTCTACACCCGCGCTCCGGCAGGCGAGACGCTGCTCAGTGAGAGCCGGAGGGTGACCGATCAGTAGCGTTTCCAGCAAGTTCGGGAGGCCCGGGAGGGCTTCGCCCTCCCAAACCTTCCCCCCGCGAGGGGCGTGGGGAAACCCGGTTTCCCCATTTCCCAACCGCTGTTGGGAGCGGCTGGCGCCCCCGCAGGCAGGGGTGCGGTTCGACAGGCTCACCGCAGGTGGGGAAACCCGATTTCCCCATATGTTTACCTCAGAAGCAAAAAGGATCAGAGCTATGGCATCAGGTGCCAGCGTAGCTCATGAAAGCCTTGCCCTCCCGCGCGAGCGCGCGGTCTCCACCGGGCGCATTGTCGCTATCGATGCGCTGCGCGGCGTGGCCCTGCTGCTGATGGCTCTTGACCACGCCAGTTTCTTCATGGGCGCGGGGCTCCAGGCCGAATCGTATGGCGGGCAGCCGGTGGCGCTGCAAAGCGCCCCCTACTGGCTGAGCGGGCTGCTCACCAACCTGGCCTCGCCGATCTTCTTCTTGCTCGGAGGCTACAGCCTGGCACTCTACGCCGCGGCGCAGCGACGCAAAGGCAACCCTGAATGGGTCACGACGCGCTACATGCTGGTGCGGGCGGGCGTTATTCTGGCCCTCGACCTGACGATTTGCAGCTACTTCTGGCGTGGCGATGCGCCCTACGCCCACGTCTTGACGGCCCTGGCAGCCTCGATGATGATCCTGAGCCTGGCGCGCCTCCTGCCCGCGGTAGCCCTGGCCGGCCTTGCCCTGACGACCCTGCTGATCCACCAGGCGCTGATCGGGACCATGGCCGGAGCGCTGGCGGCTGGCGCGCCGCAGCCGTTCTGGCAAGCCTTCTGGCTAACCTACAGCTATACGACGAACCCGGCAGCGCACTTCGCCGTGCTGGGCTGGGGACCACTGCTGTGGCTGGGATACGCTCTCGGTCACCTGCAACATCGCCCGGCAATGCGGCGACCCCGCACGTGGGTCATGGCCGGGATCGGCCTGCTGGGCCTCTGGCTGGGCTTGCGCCTGGCAGGCGGCTTCGGTGACCTGGGGCCGTTTGGCGCGGTTGGCAGCAGTCCGGCACACATTCTGGTGATGAGCAAGGCGCCGCCGAGCCTCACCTACTTCGCGTTTAACCTCGGTCTGGCCGCGCTCATACTGGCCGGGCTCTACGCCTGGCCGCGTTTGACGAGCGAAGGACCGTTGCGCTGGATGGTCCTGGTGGGCCAGGTGTCGCTCTTCTTCTACGTCATGCACCTGATCGTCTATAACCTGCTGGCCCAGGTACTGGGGCTGGTGAGCTTGCCTGGACCACGGATCGTCTGGGGTTACGCCGCCTGGTTGATCGGCCTGGCGATTCTCGTGCCGCTGGGACGGTGGTACCGCGAGATCAGGAAGCGTTATCCGCGGGTGCTGGGGTACTTGTAATACCAATTACCGTTGATGATGCCGCATTGCCTGAAGCGATTTCAGGCGTTGTGCTGCCCAGCGTGGCAATCCACAATCCAAAATCTAAAATCCAAAATGGTATAATACTTCGTCAGACACTCACGCGTCTGCGCCGCGCACGCCAGAATGAAAATAAGCGTTCCTGGGAGGGCGTAGAGGCGCGGCGACGCCGCGCCTCTACGCCCAAACCCTCCCGCGCAACGTTAGCTGCCGAAACCACGGCTTATGGTGAAATAGGCACCCCCACTCGAGCCAGCTCACCCCCGAGGCTCGACCCCTACGGCCAGGCGCAAGCAGGACCATAGTACCATGCCCGCTCCGATAAGCAGCCGAGGGGGCATAGTATACTACTGCTGCCACATTTCCTCGTATCTCTCAGGTGGCACTTCTACGGACCCGGCGCCTGGCAAAGAACACGTTCGGCTAAGCATCGAGAACCTCTGCGGCTCCGCCGCGCACCACGGGAATGAAAGAGGGTTCTCTTGAGAGGGCTGCGCCTTCCCCACCTTCCCCCCCGGGCAGGGGCACAGTAAACCCTGCGCTCTCCTATTTTCACCTCGGGTCCAACAGGGCTTCGCTCCGCAACCACGCCGTACAACGAGGTTGTCCGGGATGGCTGCGCCCTTGCGAACCCTCTCCGCCGGGAGTGGCGTGGGGCAGCCTGGATTCGCCACGACTCCTTCGGGAGAGATCGGGGCGGGCCGCATCCTCCCCGATCCTCATCTTGCACGAGCTTTTGTCGCTTCAGCCGTCCATGCGGCTGCGCCGCACAACGCCAGCATGAACATACGTGTTCCCGGGAGGGCTACGCCCTCCCAGACCCTCCCCTCAGGGAGGGGGTTGGGGAAACCCGGTTTCGCCATGTCCCAACCGCGGTTGGTAGCGGCTGGCCCCCCACAGGCAGGGGTGCGGTTCGACAGGCTCACCGCAGGTGGGGAAACCCGGTTTCCCCGTATTTTCACCTCAGTGTGGATGATGTCTATGCAATCGCTGCCCAGCGTAAGTGTCGTGATCGGTGTCTATAATGGCGCCGAGATGATCGGGAAATGTCTGGAGAGCCTTCTAGACCAGAATTACCCGTCTCATTTGTTTGATATTATTGTAGTAGAAAATGGATCTACCGATGACACCGTAGAGGTTGTTCGGCGGTACCCGGTGCGCCTCTACCAGAACCCGACGCGCGGGTTGGCGGCAGCGCGAAACTATGGCCTCAAGCGCAGCGAGGCCGAGATCATCGCCACGACCGATGCGGATTGTGTCGCCCATCCCGATTGGCTGTGTGAACTGGTCAGCCCATACGCCGACCCGGAAGTGGGGGGGGTTGGCGGCTACATCGGCGCCTATGCGCACGACGAGCGATCCACGGTCGAGCTATTTCTCGAAGAATGCGCTCCGCTGGTCAATTACATTAGCGGCGATCACGAGTTCCTGCCGCACCTGCTGGGCGCCAACGCCTCCTACCGCCGGCGCCTGCTGTTACAGATCGGAGGCTATAATGAGCGGCTGATTACGGCCGAAGACGTTGACCTATCCTGGCGGATCCAGCTCGAGACCCGGACGCGGCTGGCGTATGCCGAACAGGCAATCATCTATCACCATCATCGGACGACCGAGCAGGGGCTGGGACGCCTCTATCAGCACTACGGGTTCGGTGAGATCCTGCTGGATACGCTGTACCGCGAATACGATGGCTACCCACGCGATCTCAACTTTCAATGCTGGCGCATCCTGGGCCAGATGGCCGCACTCCCGCGCTACATGCTCTCTGCGCTGGTGCGCCGGTTGCGCCTGATGCGGGGGCGTATCAGCCCCTATGAGGCGGAAGTGCCGCGCCTCTGGCTTTTGATCGAATGGAGCAACATTCGAGGCAAACTGCGCGCCCTCAAGGCCACGCGCCTGATGCGCTCCGCTGAACCGATCCTCGCAATGGATCGTGAGAGCCTGATCCATCTGCTCTACGGAACAACCCATGGCTAGAGCACTTGCGGATAGCAGATTTCGGATTGTAGACTGTAGCATGCTGCCCTAGCCTTACAGCGCGCCCTGGCTGGAGCGAGCGAGCGACTATTTCAGTGCCGCGATCATAGACGGCGCTTCGTCTGCCAGGCCAGGGGGAGGAGAGCTTCCGAGTTGCGCCCTTTCGGACCCGCGTCTTGACGCAGAGGCCATATGATACAGGTTCATCGTGTATGCTGACCCATCTGCGTGAACTTGCCGATGCCCACGAACTGCTCTATAGCTGGACGCTCCGTGATTTCAAGGTCCGCTACAGCCAGTCGCTGCTTGGCGCAGCCTGGGCCATTCTGCAACCTCTGTCGCTGATGATCGTCTTCAGTCTGATCTTTACCCTGTTTATTCGTGTCCCGACTGATGGGGTGCCCTACCCGGTGTTCGCCTATACCGCCCTGCTGGTCTGGACGTTTTTCGCCAATTCTCTCAGCATGGCAATGCCCAGTCTGGTGAACAACATCAATCTGGTCAGTAAAATCTATTTTCCGCGCGAGATCCTGCCGATTGCCGCCAATCTGGTCTCAATGATCGATTTTGTGATCGCCGCCCTTACTCTTGCCCTGCTGATGATGATATACAAGATTGCGGTTGGCTGGACGATAGTCTTTCTGCCCATACTCCTCATCATCCAGGTGGTGTTTACATTGGGTGTAAGTCTGGCGATTTCGGCGATCAATGTGTTTTATCGTGATGTGCGATTTGTTATCCCCCTGGCGCTACAGATCTGGATGTATCTCTCGCCTGTTATCTATCCGGCAAGCCTCGTCCCGGAACGTTTCCAACCTCTCTATTTCTTGAATCCAATGGCAACGTTGATTGAAAGTTATCGTCGGGTTATCTTCTTCAATCAGCCGCCTGACTGGTTGTACCTGGGCATTACCACGGTTATGACCATCGCGGTTACCATCGTATCGTATCATTATTTCAAGCGCGCTGAGCGCCTGTTTGCCGATCTGATCTAGTGGTTTGTCAACCAGGTTGTGATGGATAGTTTTTTGCGGGGAGGGCTTCGCCCTCCCACGCCCCCTCCCGCCACGTTCATCACAATTATCGTGGCAGACCACTAGCTCCCGCCGCCTATGCGCATGATCGAGTTTGACCGGGTTTCAAAAGCTTACCACCTCGGGGCAGGCCAAACCAGCTTGCGCGAGGCGCTTGCCCGACAGGCGCAGCGCCTGATCGGCAGGCGCACTGCAGCGCACGAGCGGCAGTTGTTCTGGGCCTTGAACGAGGTCAGTTTTCAGGTCGAACAGGGCGAAATCCTGGGCATCATCGGTCACAATGGCGCTGGCAAAAGCACCATCCTGAAACTGCTCTCGCGCGTCACCTTTCCCACCAGTGGCCGCATCGTGACCCGCGGACGCATGGCAGCCCTGATCGAACTGGGGGCGGGTTTTCATCCCGATCTCTCCGGTCGCGAAAATATCTATCTCAATGGCTCGATTATGGGCCTGAAAAAGCGCGAAATTGACGCCCAGTTTGCCAACATTGTCGAGTTTGCCGGACTGGAGCAGTTCATTGACACGCCGGTGAAACGTTACTCCTCGGGGATGTATGTGCGCCTGGCATTTGCCGTGGCGGCCCACGTGCGCGCAGATCTTATCCTCGTTGATGAGGTGCTGTCGGTCGGCGATGCGGCGTTTCAACAACGCTGCCTGACCAAAATGCACGAATTGCACCGCGACGGCGCTACTATCGTCTTTATCTCGCATAATCTGTGGAGCGTCAGCACGTTCTGTAGCCGGGCTCTGTTGCTGCGCGCAGGGCAGATTCAGGCCGAAGGACATCCGACTGAGGTGATACAGATCTACCGCCAACAGGATCGGGAAGCGGCACTGTCGCGTCTGCGAGACCAGGTCGCCGAGGGTGAGCCATTCGAGCCTGCGCACGATCAGGAAGGCGTCACGCCCGTTGTCAAGAGTGAGCTGCTGAATGCCGAGGGCAGGCCAGAACAGGCCTTTGGCCCTGATGAGGCTTTGATCCTGCGCATCACCTACGTTGCCCCTCAGCCCATTGAAGCGCCGGCGTTCGTCGTGCAGATCCAACGCGCCGATGGGGTCATCTGTTGTTTTATCAAAAGTTCAGCCAATGACATTCGTCACGGGGTGTACGGTGAAGGTAATGTTGTACTGCGCATCGATCCGTTGCAACTTGTGCCGGATATGTATTCCATCGAAGTGCGTCTTGAAGACCGGCGACGGGCGCTGATCTATGCTGCCGATAGCGGCAACATCTTCCACGTGAAGGGCTACCTTCAAGGCGCCGAGGCCGGTGGCGTGTTCCAGCCTCGCGTTATGTGGTCGCATCAATCTCACCAGGTCGATTCCGCCTGGCACACCCCGGCATGATGCGGAGAGTTTAAGGGCGGACAGAACATCCGAGCCAACGTGGCTTATGCCGCATTGGAACGCCCCTGCGCACGGCTCTGGTCTCCCCGCTTCGACAGGCTCAGCGCAGGCTCTCCAGCTTCGCTGGAGCGGGGCCGGGGGTGAGGACCAACCAGCGCATCCCAACGCCATAACGCCCGTCGGCGCCCACACGTTCTGTCCGCCCCTAAAGACGCAGAGAGGAGAGGAGCGATGGCCCCTGTCTCGCCTCTGGTATCGGTGATTATTCCCACCTATAATCGCGCCGATCTCCTGCCTCAAACCGTCGAGAGTTGCCTGGCGCAGACCTATCCGCACCTCGAGATCATTGTGGTGGACGATGGCTCAACCGACGCCACGGCTGAAGTGATGGCGCGCTACGGCGCAAAAGTCGTCTATGTGCGCCAGGAGCGCCAGGGTGTGCCCCGGGCTCGCCAGCACGGGTTGCAACGGGCCTCGGGCGAGTACGTCACCTTTCTCGATAGCGATGACCTGATGCTGCCGCTGAAGATCGAACGGCAGGTGCAGGTGCTCACCGCGCGCCCGGAGGTGGGTCTGTGTCACGGCTGGTACTACACCGTTGATGAGCACGGCCGGAAACTGGACATGATGACCGACATGCCAGAACACGACGTGCTCAGCGAATTGATCTGCCGGTGCTTCATCTGGTCAGGAGCGCCATTGATGCGCCGCGTGTGGCTCGACGCCGTGGGGCTCTACAGCACTGCCTGGGAGCGGTGGAGCTTCGACTGGGACCTGTGGCTGCGCCTGGCCCTGGCAGGGTGTCCGTTTGCCTGCGTTCGTGAGCCGATCGGCGCCTACCGGCTCCACACTAATGCTCTGTCGTCAAGCGTTGCGGTGGTTGACCGGCGCATTTTCACCATCCTGGACACGGTGTACGCCGACCCCGGCGCGCCTGCGTCGGTGCGCCTGGTGAAGCGCCGCGCCTACGCGACCTGGCACACCTGGTTCGCCTTGCAGTACTACACCGTTGGCCAGTGGGAAGACGCTCAGCGCCATCTCAGCATGGCTCTGGCCTCCGAAGCGCCCGAGGTGGTCCATCCACGGGAGCTTGCCACGCAGATCGGCAACCACGCGGTGTATGGGCGCAGCCCCGATCCGCTGCGCTATCTCGATGAGGTGTTCGCCCATTTGCCCCCTCAGGCCGAAGGGGTGCATCGCTACCGCGCCTGGGTCCAGGCGCGCGTCCACCAGACTCTTGCGCTCCGCCTGCATCGCTTCGGCAACAGTACTGCCGCGGGCGAGCATCTGGCTCGCGCCCTGGCTCTGGACCCCGACCTGGCCTTGCAGACCGATCGCTTCATCGATCTGGTGCTGTATCACGCTGTACGCCTGTCGGACGACCCGCCAGAGGTGTACATCAACCAGGTAATGCAGAACTTGCCCCCTGAGGCTGAAGCCCTGCGCTCGCTGCACCTGCCAATGCTGGAACGGTTGCGCTTCCATACCTATCTGGAGAGCGCACAGAGCGCTGACGCTGCCAGCGCCTTGCCCACCACCCGGGAAGACCTGACAGACCGACCGTCTCGCGAACCAGGTCTCGCCGCCAATCCCGAGGCATTCCGGCACGCCGTGGTTCAATCGGCCATTCTCCAACCCGAACCCGAAGCCTACGCCAGATTGGTCCTGAACACTCTGCCGCCATCCCTCAGTAGCCTGCAAGCCCAGCGCTCCCCCATTCTGGGCGCCCTCAGTCTCAAGCGCGCCTTTGACAGCTATGCGGCTGGACGGCATGTCGAGACGATCGTCAATGTGCTGAAGGGGGTGCGGCATTGCCCATCGAGCATCACCAACCGCGGGGTGATTGCAATCTTCGCGCGATCGCTCCTCCCAGGACTGCGATAAGGGACTGCTATGCGCCAGCCATCTGACCCACCGCTCGTCTCGGTCGTTATTCCCACCTACAACCGCTCGGGGTTGCTGCGTCTGGCCATTGAGAGTGTGTTGACCCAGACGTACCCGGCAATCGAGATTATTGTGGTTGATGACGGTTCCAGCGATGACACCCCGACAGTCGCTGCGGCGTTTGCCCCCCGGATTACCTACATCCGGCAAACCAATCGGGGCGGCGCTGCCGCGCGCAATACCGGCCTACAGGCCGCGCGGGGCGCATATATCAACGTCCTCGACGACGACGATCTGATGCTGCCAACCAAGATCGAGCAGCAAGTACGGGTGCTCGAGCGCCGACCGGAGATTGGTCTGGTGCACTGCGGCTACTATATGATCAGCCAGGCCGGCCGGAAATTGGAGAAGGTCTCCTTTTTGCCAGATGGAACGCTGGAGGAGTTGATCGTCCTGAACCCGATCTGGTCAGGAGCGCCACTGATGCGCAGGGAGTGTGTCGAGCGGGTTGGCGGCTACCGCCCACTGGTGGTCGAAGACTGGGATCTGTGGCTGCGTATCAGTCTGGCCGGCTACGCCTTCGCCTGCGTCCAGGAGCCACTTGGCGCCTACCGGATGACAGCGGGAAGCATTATGTCGAATGTGGCGCGGGTTGAACGCGACTCGATGGCCATGCTCGACGACCTGTTCGCCGATCCAGCATTGCCCGCCCCGGTGCAGGCGCGCCGGAACGACGCCTACGGTACCACCTGTCTGTGGTTAAGCTGGCGCTACTACCACAGTCATCAGTGGGAAGCGGCGCAGCGATGCCTGGAACGCGCCCTGAGCTTCATCCCGCAACTCAACAACGACGACATGTTTCTGGTCAACCTGCTGGTAGAGGGGGCCTTCGGCGCGTATATCACCGACCCATTGGGGTTCGTGGAAGGGATGCTCGCCCATCTCCCGCCATCGGTACGCCGTCTTGAGCGCTATGCGGCGTACATGCGCGGGCAGACCCACCTGGGTGTGGCTCTGCGCCTCTACGGACGGGGCCAGATCGGCGAGGCGCAGAATCATCTGCGGCAGGCATTGGCGCTCCAACCGACCCTCCTCAACCAGCCTGATGCCTTCGTCAACCGGATGCGCCACTTTGCCACCAGGCAGCCCGATCTCGACCCGGAACGCTTTGTCGAAACGGTCCTGCAACACCTGCCAGCCGAAGCGCGCTCGCTGTTCAGGCTCCGCGCTACCCTGGTGAGCGCCGCGCGCTTCGCCGCGGCGTTTGATGATTACCACGCTGGCCGCCGGCATCGGGTCATTCCCCACCTTGCCACAGCCCTGCGCTACGACCCCTCAGGCCTGTTGAACCGCGGCGTCGTGGCAATTGCGGTGAAATCGCTACCCGCCTTTCTGGGGCGCCAACTGACAACCGGGCGCTGATAGAACATGCCGCTGCGCCGCACAATACCAGGATGAAAATGGGTTTTTCCCGGGAGGGCTACGACCTGCCAAACCCTCTCCGCTGGCCGGCTGTTTCCTGGGAGAGCTACACCCTCCCCAATCCTCCCGCCGGGCAGTTTAAGGGCGGACAGACCATCCGAGCCAACGTGGCGTGTACCGCATTGGAACGCCCCCGCGCGCGGCGCTGGTCTCCCCGCTTCGACAGGCTCAGCGCAGGCGCTCCAGCTTCGCTGGAGAGGGGGAGGGGGCGAGGACTAACCAGCGCATCCCAACGCCATAACGCGCGTCGGCGCTCATACGTTCTGTCCGCCCCTGAACGCCGGGCAGGGGTGGAGGAAAGCCGGTTTCCCCTCGCTCCAGGCGGCGCCGGAGGCGCATACCACCCCGGAGGGTGGTGTACAGCACGTTCCTCTTGAAAGCTGCAATCGCCCATGGCATCACCGCTCGTTTCGGTTATTATCCCTGCCTACAACAGCGCGGCGTACATCGGTCAGGCCATAGAGAGCGTGCTGGCCCAGACCTACGCCGCAATCGAGGTGATCGTGGTTGACGACGGCTCAACCGACGCGACTCGGGACGTGCTGGCGCCTTACCACTCGCAGATCACCTGCCTGCGCCAGGCCAATCGCGGACCGGCAGCAGCCCGCAATACCGGTCTGCGCGTTGCCAGGGGGACGTACCTGCAGTTCCTCGACAGCGATGACCTGCTGGTTCCCACAAGCATCGCGGCGAAAGTAGCCTTTCTGGAACGTCACCCGCAGTACGGGCTGGTCTATTCGGCCTGGCGGCAGGTTGATCGCAACGGCAGGCGTGTGCTTGGCGAAGTGCATCCGGCCCGCCAGGGGCACGTGCTCGCGGCGCTGTTGCGGCGCGAGTTCTTTTTCTTTCCCGGCGCGGCTCTGCTCCGGCGCGAGTGCCTCGACGCTGTCGGCGCCTTCGACGAGACCGCCTATGGCACCGAAGATGCCGACCTCTGGATCCGCCTTGCGCGCGCCGGCTATGCCTTCGGCTACATTGATGAGCCTTTGTTTGTCTATCGCTTCCACGAGACCAGTATTACTGCACGGGTTGATCCGCGGCAGATAGTAAGCTGGCAAACCCACCTTGCCCGCTTCTTCGGCGATCCCACATTACCCCCCGCTATCAAAGCGATCGAGGCCGAGGCTTACGCCGTTCTGCACTACGAAACGGCGATGCGCTATTTCCGCATTGGCCGGGTCGCCGAGGGGCAGGAGCACCTGCGCCTGGCCTGGCGGCACTGCCCAACCCTGGAGCGCGAGCGGATTCGGGATTGCATTGTGGGCGCAGCCCTCGACCCGCGGACCGCCGATCCCGAGGCCTTTCTCGACCGGGTGTTCGCGTACCTGCCCGCGGATGTGCCGTCGCTGCGCCACCTGCGCCGCCGGGTCTACGGCGGCTACCACATCGGGATGGTTTTTCTCCATCACCAGCACGGACAGCGTCGTCATATACGCCGACACATCGTAGCGGCGCTGCGAGCCGAACCACGGATCATCGGGAACCGCGGGTTTCTCCGTATGGTGTTGCGTTCTCTGCTCCCGTGAGAGTACAGAACTGTCATCTTTCGGGAACTGAACTGTTATCACCCTGTTAGCTCAACTCGCTACACTGCCCTATGTCACCCCTACCGGGGTGCAGTGCCAGGTAACGACGAACGCCGGCGCCGCTCCCACGAACCTGCTGCACATGATGCCTGTTGGAATTGAACAAGCCGGGTGCGCGCCACAGCCAGAGCACACTGTGACACCACCACGGCAATCTACAATCCACAGTTATGGTACAGGTGTTGGCATGCGAGTGCTGATTATCGCCACGAATTCAACCCCTGCTGGTCTGGCTGCAGAGGTGCGCGCAGGCAAGCATCAACGTGTTGACTACCTGGAACTGGCCGAGCGCTTCAATTCAGAGTATCTCGATTACAATCGGCTGCCCGCTCGCCCGCTCGTACAAAGATTTGAAGATCTGTTGCGTAGCGACCTGCGTCTCGCGGCGAACGCTGCGCGCCTGGTTCGCCAGAAGGGCTATGATTGTGTTATCAGCCTCTCGGAGCGGGTCGGCGTGCCACTCGCGTTGCTGCTCGACCGGCGGGTCCGTCACATTGTTATTTTCCATCACGGCATGTCGCCGAAGAAGTTACGGCTGATTAAAGCCATGAGACTGCAGCGGCGCTGGGATATCATCGCAGCAATCAGCAGGGCCGAGGCTGAGGGTATGCGCGCGGCGCTGGACCTGGAGCCAGAACGCGTGGTCGCCTTGCACACACCGGTGGATACCCGCTTTTACCAGCCCGACGGGCTTTCCAGCGGTGTCGAAGGGTTCATCCAGAGTCTCGGCCTCTCCTACCGCGACTACCCGACGCTCATTCGGGCTATGCGCCGCCTGCCGCACATTCCCTGCCAGTTGCGCGTCGGCAGCACGTGGGTCTCGGGGCGCGGCGGGCACGAGCAAGAGCCATTGCCAGCGAACATCAGTGTGGAACCCTTCGTGCATCCGCATCGCCTGCGCGAATGTTATGCCGCGAGCCGGTTTATTATTGTGCCGATCCGGGCAACGACGCAGTGGAGCGCCGGCTGCACCTCGGTGCAGGCCGCGCAGGCTATGGGCAAACCGGTTGTGGCAACACGTATGCCTGGCCTGAGCGAGTACGTCGTCGAAGGTGAAACAGGGTTGCTGGTCAATCAGGGTGATGACCGGTCTATGGCTGAGGCAATAGACACGCTCTGGAACGAGCCGCAGCGCGTGGTGCGGATGGGCCGCCAGGCGCGGCAGTGGATGCAGGAGAACTTTTCGCTCGATGCATGGCTCCAGCGTGTCGAGTCGCTGGCCTGGCAGGTGGCACGGCAAGGAGTAAGATACCTGAGCGTCTTCAGCTGCGTTGTTAGCGCAGCGGCAGCGCTGGCCTGAGCCAGAGCGACTGTGCCGTTTGTGAGAGGGAGAGCAGGGTCACGCCTGCTTCCGATACGGACCATTAAGATGCAGCAACTCGCCAACACTGTCTTACGAAACTCGATCGCCGGTCTGGTTGCTCAGATAGCGATCAAACTGCTCTCCTTCGCCTTCTCGGTGCTGATCATTCGCCAACTCGGGGCCGGTGACTTTGGCCAGTATGCGGCGGTGATCGGCTTTGGCACTGTGTTTCTGTTCATTGCCGATCTGGGGCTGGCGCCCTACACCGTGCGCGAGGTGGCGCGCCTGCGTGACACGCCCGATGGTCAGGCGCGCATCAGGGATCTCTACGCCGATGTGCTGGCCCTGCGGCTGATCCTGGCCCTGGTTGCCGGGCTGCTGGTGACAAGCGCGGCAATCCTCACCGGTCGCCCCACGATGATGATCGGCGCAATTGCGCTGAATGCGCTGACTGTACTGGTCTACGCCGTCCACGGCAGCACCGAGGCCGTGCTCGCCGGCCACGAGCGCCTCGACCTGACCGCCGGCGTGCAGGTGGTCAATCAGCTTGTCTTCGTTTGTCTGGGTGGCCTGGCGCTCTGGCTGGGCCTGGGTTACTACGGGCTGATTATTGCCACGATGGCCGGCGTCGTCGTGATGACGGCGCTGGTGGTTCGCGCAGTCCGGAACCTCGGCCTCCGCCCGGGCCGGCTAACCCGGCAGGGCTGGATTCCCCTGCTGCGCGCCGCCTTCCCCTTCGGCGTCATCGGCCTGACGCTGGGGATCTCGTACCGCTTTGACACGGTGCTGCTCAATATCTTCAGCGGCGACAGGCCCACCGGCCACTACAACGCCGCCTACAATCTGGTATTCGCTCTGGTAACCCTGTCCAATGTGCTTAACACAGCACTCTACCCCTCGCTCTCGCGCCAGGCTGTGACCAATCCCGGCAGCTTGCCGAAGATCTATGAGCGGTTGTTGCGCTACCTGCTGCTGGTGGCCCTGCCAATCGCCGTAGGCGGGTTCATCCTGGCCCGTCCGCTGGTGGGGTTCCTCTTCGGTCCTGAGTATGGGCCTTCAGCCACACTCCTGGCAATTCTGATCTGGGTCGTTCCGCTGATGTTCCTGTCGGAGTTTCTGGGCTACGTGGTGGTGATTGCCGGACGGGAGGCCCTGGTCGCGCGGGCAATCGTTGTCAGCAGCAGTGTCAATATTGTCGCCAATCTGCTGCTCATCCCTCGCTATGGCACACTGGCCGCCGCAACCATCACTGTGGTCACCGAACTGGTGCTGGTCGGGCAGTACCTGTGGCTCATGCGCGATTTGCTCGGCCAGATGCGTTGGGGCGCCCTGTCACGCTCCGCCGCAGCAGTCGTCGCTATGGCCACACTGGTCTACGCCTTCCAGGATCTACCGGTGCTGGTGACCGTGGCGATGGGCGGGGCGCTCTACGCCAGTCTGCTGCTGGCGATGCGGGTGATCGGTCCCGATGAAGCTGCCTTCGTGCGCGGTCTGATCGCTGCGCGGCGGGCTACGGCGGAGCCATCGTAGGAGTGCACGGATGAAGATCCTCCTCGCCGTCCATCACTTCCCGCCGCGCTACAGCGCTGGCGCCGAACTGTACACCTTTTGCCTGGCGCGCTGGCTACTCGCTCACGGGCACGAGGCCGAGGTGGTCTGCGTTGAGACGCTCGACCCGGAGCGCGCGGCGGGAGTTGAAGCCGAGTACGACAACTACCAGGGCGTGCCGGTCTGGCGATTGCACCTGGGGCTGCGCGGCGCGCCAGCGAACTGGACCTACGCCAACCCGATGGTGGCCGGGTGGGTTGCCAGGCATATGCAAGCCAACCGGCCTGACCTGCTCCACCTGCACAGCGGTTACCTGATCGGCGCCGGCGTGCTGGAGGAAGCCTACCGTCTCGATGTGCCGCGTATCGTGACCTTGCACGACTACTGGTTCCTCTGCCCGCGCTTCACCCTGCTGCGCGGCGATGGTCAGGTCTGCGCTGAGATCCCCGCCGATCCAGCCGGCTGCGCCTGGTGCCTCAATCTCGACCGGCGGCGCTATCGTCTCCCTGAGCAGGTGAGTGGCGGCCTGGCTGGCCGGGCCTGGGTGGCCCTGGTCGGCGGCGCGGGACGTGATGCGCAGGCCGCGCGGCGCGCGTATCTGCAGGCGGCCCTCGCGCAGGTCGATCTGGCGATCGCGCCCTCACGCTTCCTGGCAGGGATCTTCACAACAAGCCAGATCCAGACGAGACTGCAAATAATGCGCATAGGTCTCGATATGGATCGACTGGCAGCCGTGCCACCACCGCCACGTGGCGGCATCCTCCGCCTCGGCTATCTCGGCCAGATAGCGCCGCACAAAGGGGTTCATCTGCTGGTGCAGGCGGTGCGCCAGCTTCCGCTCGATGGACGACCGATCCAGTTGCGGATCTTCGGCAACCCCGAGCAAAACCCCAGCTATACGCGCCAGTTGCGGACCTTGATGGGCGCCGACCCCCGCATTACCCTGGCAGGTTCCTTCACCAGCGAGCAGTTGCCCACCGTGCTGGGCGAACTGGATCTCACGGTCGTCCCCTCGATCTGGTATGAGAATAGTCCAATCACGATCATGGAGGCTCACGCTGCGGGACGCCCGGTGATCACCTCTCGCCTCGGCGGCATGGCCGAACTGGTGCGCGACGAGGTAGACGGGCTGCACTTCGCTCCCGGCGACGCCGGCGACCTGGCACGGCAGATCCAGCGCCTGCGCGACGAGCCAGGGCTGCTGGAGCGCCTGCGCGCCGGGGTGCGCCCGCCGCCCAGCATTGATGATGCAATGGGCGAACTGATCGAGGCCTATCGCCTGGTGATCGATCAGCGCCGGGCCGCGCGACCGATGGAGGTAGTCTGATGCCGCCGCGTGTCGCTATCATCGTACTGACCTACAACGGCCTCGCCGACACCCTGGCCTGCCTGGCGTCGCTGGAGCGCCTGGACTATCCCCGCGAGCGTTATCGCGTCGTGGTGGTAGACAACGCTTCGCAGGACGGAACGCCCGCAGCAGTGCGGGCAGCCTTCCCCGAAACATTCGTATTCGTTATTGAGAACGGGGCCAACCTCGGCTTTGCGGCGGGTAACAACGTCGGCCTGCGCTACGCCCTGGCGCAGGGTTTCGACTACGCCCTGCTGCTCAACAACGACACGGAGGCCCCGCCCAACCTGCTGAGCGCGCTGGTGGCCGCAGCCGAAAGCGACCCGCGCGCAGGCGCGGTGGGACCGATCATTTACTACCACGCTGCGCCGACACGGGTCTGGTCGGCGGGCGGCTGGATCGACTGGGAACAGGGCATCAGCCGGATGGAAGGTGAGGTTGAGGATCAAGGGCAGTTCACGGCAACCCGTGAGGTAGACTTCATAACGGGCTGCGCGATGCTGCTTCGGTGCGCGGCGCTGGAGCGGGTCGGCTTGCTCGACGAACGCTTCTTTATGTACTTCGAGGAGACCGAGTGGTGCGTGCGCGCCCGCCGGGCGGGCTTTCGCATCCTCTTTGCGCCACAGGCAAAACTCTGGCACAAGATCCCCCTCAACGCCCGTTTTGACAAGGAGTATCTGGCGTACTACATGACCCGCAACCGGCTGCTGTTCCTGCGAGCCACAGGCGCCAGACCGCGGACCTGGTTCAAGGCCCTGGTACTGCAGGATCTGCGCACCTACCTGAGCCTGTGCCTGCGCCCGAAGTGGCGCGCGCGCCGGGGCCGCGTGGGGATGCGCCTGGCCTGGATAGACTTCTGGCGGGGGAAGTTTGGGCGGCTGGAGACGACGATTTAAGGTGCCGACAATGCGCATTGGAATTGACGTTCGCTACCTCTCCCACGGCCTGGTTGGCGGCGTGCATACGTATGTGAAGCAACTGGTGCCGGCGTTGCTGAGGGCAGCTCCGGAGCACGAGTTTGTACTCTACGCCGACACCAAGGCGCCCTTCGAGTTGCGCGATGTGCCGGCCAACACGCGGGTACGCTATCTGCCGTACCGTAATGCACTCTCCAGTGTCATGAGCGACTTCGTGCGCATGCGCCGCGCGATGGCTACTGACCGGGTGCAAATCGCGCACTTTCCCACCAACTACGGCTTTGGACCGCGCGGCGCCGCAACGGTAATCACTCTGCACGACGCAATGACCTTGATGCCGCTGAGCCATACGTTGCAGAGCAAAGGCACCCTCTGGGATACTCGCGCGCGCGCGATGACGATATACCTCTACTGCTGCTCGCACCTGGCTCTGCGCCGCGCCGATCTGGTGCTCACCGTCTCGGAGCACGCACGCCGGGAGATCGCCCACCACGGTCGCTACGATCCCGGGCGGATTGTCGCGATCCATCACGGGATCGAGGCCGGGTTGCGCCGGGTGACGGATGCAGCAGTCCTGGCTGAAGTGCGAGCGCGTTACAGGCTGGAACGCCCTTTCATCCTCGCCGACGGGTTGAAGAATCCGGCGGTAATCGTGCGCGCATGGCAGCACCTGCCGCAACACCTGCGCGACAGCCACACAATCGTCTTCTTCAGCCGGCGCGAGCCACTACCGGTGGTGCGGGAAACCGAGGCCGCCGGTCAGTGCCGCCTGTTGCTGAACATACCTCGGGCGGATCTGGTCGCGCTCTACAGTATGGCCTGCGCCTTTGTCTTCCCTTCGTGGCTGGAAGGCTTCGGCATTCCGATTGTGGAAGCTATGACCTGCGGCGCGCCAGTGATCTGCGCCGACAACTCAGCGATGCCGGAGGTTGCCGGTGGCGCTGCTCTCCTCTGCAACGCCGAGGATGAGCATACACTGGCAGGACACCTGAACCGCGTACTTGGCGACACGAACGAAGCGGAGCGCTTGCGCGAGCTTGGGTACGCCCGCGCGCGCCAGTTCTCGTGGCAGCGCACAGCGGAACAGACCCTTGCAGCCTACCACCGCGCGGCCGGCACATCCGTTCCCGTATCGGACCCCCACCGTTTGCACACGCAGCAGAGTTGAACCTATGCGCATCCTCGCTCTGACATCCTGGTGGCCCGAGCCTGCCGATAACGGGATCAAGCTACGCCTGAGCCGGCTGCTGGAAGCGCTGGGCACCAGGCACGAAGTGCACTTGCTGGCGCTGTGCCGTGATCTGCCCGCTGCGACAGACCAGCAACTGCCGTTGCGCTACTGCGCAACCGCGCTCGCTGAGCATGCACCAGCGACACCGTTACGCAAAGGCAGTCAGGTGATGAGCCTCTGGTCGCTCAGACCCGCCTCGGTACGCGCCGCCTGGAGCCCGTCCTTTGCCGACCTGGTACGTCGGAGCGCAGTCGCCCTTACTCCCGATATCGTCGTTGCTTTTGAGCTCTCCAGCGCACCGTACGCACTGCTGCTCCCCGGCATCCCGCGGGTCCTTGATGACCTGGAGATGGCCGCGCTACACGACGAATTCACTACCTCCACCGGTCCTCAGCGCCTGCGACGCTGGCTCACCTGGGCAAAGCACCGCAGCTATGTGCGGCACATCCTTGCAGGTTTTGCCGGTTACACGGCGGTATCGGCGCGTGAAGCTGCCCTGGCCGAACCACTCGCGCCCGCAAGGGCGCAGATGGCCGTACTGCCGAATGGCGCCGACATCGAGGCCACGCTTCTCCCCCTGGAGCCCGAACCGGACACCCTGATCTACCCGGGCGCGCTTAGCTACCAGGCCAACCACGACGCGATGAGCTATTTTCTGGAGCACATTTTCCCCCAGATACGTGGAATGCGCCCTGCGACCAGACTCCGGATCACGGGCCGGGCCACCACAGCCCAGATCGCGGCCCTACCGCCATCCGAAGGGGTAGAGTTCACCGGCTTTGTGCCTGATATTAAAGCGCTGGTAGCGCGCAGTTGGGCCGAAGTGGTACCACTGCGGGAGGGCAGCGGCACGCGCCTGAAGATCCTCGAAGCCCTGGCCCTGGGCACCCCGGTGGTCAGCACAACGAAAGGCGCTGAGGGGCTTGATCTGACACCTGGCCGGGATTACCTGATCGCCGATACGCCTGCAGCCTTTGCCGAGACCACCGTGCGCCTGCTTGCCCACCCCGACGAGCGCGCGCGACTAAGCGCCAACGGTCGCCGCGCGGTAGCCGAGCGGTACGACTGGCGAGCCATCGGGGCGCGCTTTGTGGCCCTGGTGGAGACGATAGCAACCCAGAAACAGGTTATTTATGGCACACGCATCCACACAACCTGATCTCGCCATTATTATCGTTAATTGGAATACCCGGCAACTGCTCCTGGATTGCCTGGCGGCCATACCGGCTGCCACACCTGACATTGCCGTCGAGACCTGGGTGGTAGACAACGGTTCCGCCGACGGCAGTGTCGCGGCCGTGCAGAGCCACTACCCTGAGGTGCGGATCATTGCGAACGGCGACAATAAAGGCTTCGCGGCGGCCAACAACCAGGCCATTCGCGCCAGCAACAGCCGCCACGTGCTGCTACTTAACAGTGATACCCTTCCCGGGGCCGGTTCGCTCAGCGCCCTGGTACGTTTTCTCGATCAGCATCCCCGGGTAGGGATCGTTGGACCAGAACTGCTCAATGGCGACGGGAGCGTGCAACTCTCCTACGCCAGTTTTCCGACCCTGGCTTCAGAGTTGACCGGGCGTAACCTGCGCCGCCGCCAGCGTTTTGCCACCAGCGATGGGAGCGAGGCTTACCGTGTGGATTGGATCGGCGGCGCCTGTTTTGCAATCCGGCGGACGGCTATTGAACAGTTCGGCCTGCTCGACGAGCGCTACTTTATGTACACTGAGGAAGCGGACTGGTGTTTTCGCGCCCGGCGGGCCGGCTGGGAAGTTTGCTACCTCCCAGGAGCGGAAGTGGTGCATCTAGGAGGACAGAGCAGCCGCATGGTCAGTACCCGGATGAAAGCCGAACTCTACCGCAGCAAGCTACGTTTCTTCGGCAAGCACTACGGCTCGCTACGCACGCACATACTGGGAATCGGACTGCTGGCCATTTTTCTCACCAGAGCAACTGCCGGGGCGCTCGTTACGGCTGTGCCGGGGCGCCAGGGCGCCGGACGGACAATCACGCGCGACAGCGGCCTGATGCTGGCGGCCATTCAACGCCAGTTGCGCCAACCCCTGGCACCCGAGGTGGTACGATGAGGATCGGTATTGATGCACGCTTCCTGACCCACCCCCAGCGCGGGGGGTTCAAGACCTACAGTGAAGAATTGATTGCGGCCCTGGCTGACGTCGATCGGGATAATGAATATATCCTCTATGTTGATCGACCACCTGCACCGGGGGATCGCATCCCCCGCCAGCCAAACATAAGCGTACGCATTATTGACGGCCACCTGCGCCTGATTGGCATGCCCTGGCGTGAACAAGCTGGCCTGGCGCTTGCTGCCGTTCGCGACCGGCTTGACCTCCTGCACGCCCCGTGTCTGACTGCACCACTGCTCCTGAGCTGTCCTCTGGTTGTGACCATCCACGATATGATCTGGAAGCGCCTCGGAATAGCGGACAGTGGCCGCTGGGCGCTTAACCCACGCTCACTGATGGATCACTACTACCGACTTGTGCCGGACGTAGCAGCACGGCGTGCGGCGGTAGTGATTACCGTCTCCCACGCGGCAAAGGCCGACATCATCGCGGCATTCGGGCTTCCCGCCGAGCGGGTAATTGTTACTCACGAGGCGGCGAAGCCGGTTTTCTACCAGTCGATCGACCCGGTCACTGCGGCAGCAACCCGCGCGCGCCTGGGGCTGAACGGCTCCTACTTACTCGGCATCGGTTCGTCTGATCCGCGAAAAAACATGGAGACCCTGCTGCGCGCCTACGCTCTGCTTCCCGCGGAACAACGTGCGGGTCATCAACTCGCAATCGTTTGGACCCACCAGCACCTGGCCGAGGAGATTGCCCAGCTCGCGCACGAACTGGGCATAGCCAGACAAACGGTGTTCCTCAGGGGTGTAGACGATAGCGAGTTAGCGGCGCTCTATGCCGGGGCAAGCCTGTTTGCCTTTCCATCGCGTTACGAGGGCTTCGGTCTTCCACTGCTTGAGGCTATGGCATGTGGGGCGCCGGTGGTTGCGGCCAACAACTCATCCATCCCAGAGATTACCGGTGATGCCGCCCTGCTCTTCGACGCCGACAACTATCAGGAACTTGCGGCAGCTATGCTACGGATCCTCAGTGAGAAAAACTTAGCACAGACCCTCCGGGCAACCGGGCAGCGGCGCGCAAGCACGTTCTCCTGGAACCGCTGCGCGCGCGAAACCCTGGCGGTCTACACGCAGGTCAATCAGTGGGGTGACGCCGTGGTGGAGCGTCCCATAGGATAAATGTGTCCGGCTGCTCACGTCGCAAGAGAGGACCGACAGGCACGAACATGCTCCGATGGCTTGACCACCTTGAACGTCCCGAAGCGTTACCGGTGTTTCCTCGCCGGTTGCTCGCCGTCGCGATGGTAGGCATTGCGATCGCCTACAGCGTCTCGATCGGGTTCATCCTCGCCCGCGGGAACTCCCGTCTGGCGCTGATGCTGATCGTCCTCCCGCTCCTACCTATCGCCATAAGCTTCGCCTCACGCTACTTTGCGACTATCGTTCTGATCCTGCCCCTGACGGCACTGATGTTGCGCATGGTCAACATACCAGTGGGCAACGCCAGTGAAATGCCGATCAGCATGGTCATCGCGCTGGGGCTGGTCGGAATGTGGCTGACCGGCATGCTGATCAGGCGCAGATGGGAGGTGACACCCACACCGTTCAACCGGGTTTTACTGGCGTTCATGGCCGTCTGCATTGTTTCTATGCCCTGGGGTATCGTTTGGGCCGACCCGATCCTGAACTGGCGGATTGTGGGCAACAACTTTCGCGTAGTACAGTCTGCCTCGCTCCTCTCGCTGCTGGCCCTGATGTGGGTGCCATTCATGGTGGCACGCTTCATCGACCGGCCATGGAAGATCTGGTTTTACCTGTGGTCGTTTATAGCCTGCGGGGCTATGATGACTGCCACCCAGTTTTTCAGCATACCCCAGATATTCCTGAATGACAGGGGCCTCTGGGGACTGTGGTTTGCAGTGCCACTGGCCGGGCTGGTGATTGTGTATCCCCACACGCCGTGGTACGGAAAGCTCGCGGGAGCAGCGCTCCTTGGCTGGCACCTGTACATAGTTGCGGTCAAAAACTCTCTCTGGGTCTCTGGCTGGCTCCCGACCCTGGCAGGATTGTTTGCGCTGCTTTTCCTGCACTCACGTAAGCTCTTCGTGGTGATCCTGATCATCGCCATCCCCTACGCTGTCATTGGGCCAGGTCGCGATTATCTGGAGAAAGTAACCGCGGACAATATTGAGGAAGGCAGCAGTGGACGCCTGGAGATCTGGGAACGGAACATGGGGATTGTGCGCGAGCACTGGCTGTTCGGCACCGGGCCGGCGGGCTACGCGCCCTACAATATGACCTACTTCCCCTGGGATGCGCGCTCGACCCATAATAACTACTTCGACATTCTGGCTCAGTTCGGGGTGATTGGCGCCGGGCTGTGGCTCTGGTTCATGGGCGCCAGCCTGTGGTACGGCTGGCGCACGGTGCAGATCACGCCACCTGGACTGTTACGTACTGTAGCCATCGTTGCCACTGCTGGTTGGGCTGGCGCTCTGGTTTCAATGGTCTTTGGCGATTGGATGTTGCCCTTCGTCTACAACCAGGGGATCGCTGGTTTTAGCTACGCAGCCTATAACTGGCTATTCCTCGGTTTACTGATTGTAGTGAGGCAAATGGCTGAGCAACACACGCAAAGCGTCGTCACCTCAGGAGCGTCCGCGCAGGAGGCTTGAAGCATGTCGGTGCATCCATCCCTGCCAGAAAAACTGGCTGTTGCAGACTGGACCGAACCAAAGCAGGCGGCCGTCTCTGGCCGGCGCTTCTGTGCAGTTGTTGTAGTAATCGTGTTGATTCTGACAAGCCTGCCTTTCATCTTTGCATACACCACTGCCCCCACCACGCGCCATTTCACCGGGGTCATGTACAACATCCCCGATCACAACCAGTACTTTGCCTGGATGCGCGATCTGAGCCACCAGAACCTGGCCGCCAATCGGCTCACTCCCGAGCCGAACGAGCCAGCGCTCTTCCACCTGCTCTGGTGGAGCGCCGGTCGGGTGGGAACGCTTCTTGGCCTGGAGTACGCCGCGGTGTTCGGGGCCTTGCGGGTGATTGCCACCATAGCCTTCCTGGTGAGCGCTTATGGGTTTTTGCGCATCGCTGTATCCGGACCTGTTCAACAACGGCTGGCGTTCCTGATCTTCGCCTTCGGCGGGGGCCTGGGTGTGGTCTGGATCGTTGTCAAGTACGTCCAGGGTCTACCCGAAGCGCCCTTCCCCTTCGACACCTACACCTCCGAGCCGAATAGCTTCTTCATCGCCCTGGCCTTCCCGCACTTCGGCATGGCCCTGGCGCTGATCATTGCGCTGATCGGCCTGACACTCTACGCTCAGCAGCGCCAGCAACTACGCTACGCCGCGCTAGCCGGAGTGGTTGGCGCGCTGATCGGCCTGCAGCATGCCTACGACTTGCTGACTGTCGGGGCCGTGCTTGGCCTGTGGTGGCTCCTGATCTGGTGGCGTGATCGCCGCTTTCCGGCTTTCCTATTCAAGGCCGGACTGATCATCGCGGCCTTCGCGTTCCCGCCAGCGGCATACCTCTCCTATCTCGTGCTAACCGATAGCACCTGGGGCGGTAAGCTGGCGCAGTTCGACAATGCTGGCGCCTGGACTCCCGGCCCGTTGCACCTGCCGATCCTCCTTGGAGTTCCACTCCTCCTGGCGTTGATCGCATTTCGCCCTCGAATGCTACGCAGCCGCAACGATGCCGAGTTGCTGGTGGCGGTGTGGTTTCTGGCCCACTTCGTGCTGGCCTACCTGCCGCTCAGCTTCCAGATCCACCTGCTTCTGGGCTGGCAGATGCCAATTGCGGTGCTCGCCGCCCGGGCTATCCACGACATCATCTGGCCGTGGCTCCGGGTGCACGTCCCACGCCTGGCCTGGCCCGCCCTGGCAATCGTTCTGGGATTGTGCGTGGTAACCAATGCATACATTTTCTTCTGGCGTTTCTACGACCTCTCGCGCTACAGCCAGCCGTACTTTCTGAGCCAGGACGAAGTAGCCGCGCTGCGCTGGCTGGGAACCCACACGACCAGCCAGGACGTGGTGCTGGGTGTGCTGGAGATCAACCAGCATGTTCCGGTCTGGTCCGACGCGCGAGCCTACGTGGCCCACTGGGCAGGCACGCTGGACTTCTTCACCAAGCAGAAGAACGCCGAGCGGGCGGTCAACCCGGCGACGCCACAGGAGGAGCGACGAAGACTGCTCAATGAGTTTACGGTGACGTACGTGATCGTGCGTGAGCAGGATAGCCCGCGCCTCGCGTTTGCTGCCAGTGCCAGTTCGGATCTGGCGCCAGTCTACGAGAATGCAACGGTAACGATCTACCGAGTCCAGCCAGATGCGCATGTGTCCGGGCCATAGCCCTACGTAGATCTACGGTCAATATCGAAGGAGGGTACAATGATGAAGGAACAGTTTATTCAGCTTGTAAAGCCCATCATTTCACGTTCTCCTCGATTGGCAATGACGTACAGATATGCACGTGATACATGGAATTGTATCCGTTCAGGCACCCCCGGAAGGGAGCAGTTTGGGGGCGGGCTGATTCGCCCAATACGCGGTAACGGCCGCAATCAGGTAGGGAAAGAGGGGACGCTCGTGCTGCTGACAGGTCGCGTCACGGTGAGCATGCGCTCGACAAAGCGGCTCCCTCCGTCGCTCTGGGCGCCGTAGCTCCCTTTGCGCCAGAGCACGGCCGGACGCAACGCCCGCTCGGCGGCGTTGTTGGTCGGCTCGATGCCCTCCACCTCCACGAACGTCCACAGGGCATCCCAGAGGCGAATCAGCTCACTACACAGGCTGCTGAGCGCGTGGCCGTCATGCTGGACGACCTGCATCCGCGCCCACATGGCCTGTTGGATGGGCTGCAGCATCGCCCGCAGCGTCGCCCGGTCGATGGCCCCTTCGCGGAAGCGATCCCACACCGCGAAGACGAGGTCGGCGAGCGCGAGCAGGGCGGCGGCATCAGCTTGCCAACGCCCTTTGGATTCGAACCGGCTGCGCAGATTGCGGATGAGGTGCGCCCAGCACACCTGGCGTCGTTCAGGCGGAATGCTGTTGTAGGCCGCCAGCCGATCCGACGTCACCCGCCCCGTAAAGGTGGGATCCAGGAGGGTCTGCAACTGCGTCTTGCCGCGGCCCAGCTGGATCAAGAACAGGGTCGCCAGCGTGCCCACCGCGACCCACAGCCACGGCTTGCGCGATCCTTCGCGCCGCCTGGTCTCGTCCACATGGACGTGGTCGGCCTCGGCAATGGCGGCCTGCACCTCGGCCTGGGCGGGAGCGAGCGCCGCCCTGGCCACCTGTTGGAGCTGCCAGACGCTGCCGACACTGATGGGGATCTGCCAAACCAGCTGCATCAGATCCACCAGTTCGCGGTTACTGATGCGGTAGCGTCCGTGCAGCAAGGCAATCAGCGCCACCAAGCGGGGGCCGAACGCGCCTGGCGGCACGTCATCAGGCCGTTCTGCCGGCACCCACGCCTGACAGCACGGACAGACCAGGGTGTGATACTGGTATTCGGTGACCTCCGGAGGGGCCAGCGGAATCTCCCACACCTGCTGGCGTCGCGGGGAACCAACGGGGTCAAGATCGTCGGGCAGCGCGTGCTGACACGCCGGGCAACTGGTGGGCCGCAGGGGAACGACCGCGCTGACCTCGCTTACCGGCATGAGGTCGCGTTGCTGGTCGGGATGCCCCGGCTGCGCACCTTTGGTCTTGGGCTTGCCCCGTGGGGTTTTAGCGGGTCGCGGCGGCGCCGAGGGCGGATCGGACGAGGGGGGCTTGGAAGAGTTTTGCGAGTTCTGGTTCAGGCGCGCCTCGAGCGCCGCGAGCTTGGTCACGAGCAGGGCGATAAACTGGCGCACCTCGGGTGGGGTGGCCTGCCAGGCGTCCTCACTCAGTTCAGATGGGCGTTGTGGCTCGTCCATAGGCGTAGTATGCCGGATTCTGCCGATTCTCGCAACGCAGAACGGCGTCTAGCTCCCCGTCCTGAACGGATACGTGAGGAGTTACTGGCAAATCGTCCTTATGTAGTATGAGAGGCCATTCCTGATATGAGTACTCTTGCCAGCCCACGCGCCCACTTTCGAAATCTCCGTTAACGATGCCCGCTGAAGTCAACGACAGAGAACCTGCTTCTGAGCGGGCTTGACGCAGGCGTTCAGTTTTGACAGCCACGAGGAGGAAGTCGCGGGACATTGGGGATTTTTCGGGTGTGGGAGAAGTGCTAAGGCCAGGGTATGCTTGAGCAGGGTTGGACACAGAGAGCAACGTCAAAGTTACCAACGCAACCATTAGCCCCAAGGCAAGAATTATGAGGAACTGTCTTGTTTTCATCTTGACCTCCTTCTCCAGTAGATGTATCACTTTGTGACTGTCCCGCCCAACTCCGAAATAGCCTGCAGCTCCGCAGTCTAAACGCCCCGTGCGCACCTCCCGCCCACGCAATCTATCTGCCCTGAGTGGGCGCTTTCGCTTGCACGGGCGCAGTCGAAGATCCCCTGGTTGGACGTTCGACTGCATGCTCCGCGCGCACGGTCCGCATCTGCTCATGGCCCAATTGCTCTACGGGAGCGGCTTGCGCCTGCTCGAGTGCCTGCGCCTGCGGGTGAAGGACCTCGACTTCACGCGTCGCCAGTTGACCGTACGTGACGGCCAGGCCAAGCCCGAGGGCGACGGACAGCACGAGGACCTGCACGGCGGCGGCGAGCTGCAGCAGGCGCGCCCGGTCCAGGCGATCGACCAGGGCGTCCGCGATCAGGCTAAAGCCGGGCCAGGGTGCGTTAAAGGCGAAGGTGATCAGAGCCACCAGCAGCGGCCAGGCGGTCTGCTCAGCAGCGAAGAGGGGCAGCGCCAGGCGCAGCGCCCAGATGGCGACGTAGCTGCTGGCCAGGATGACCCAGAGGGCGCTGAAGGCCCGGCGCCGGGCGGGGAGTGGAGCCATCGTCATGCAGACCTCAAGCCAGAGCGCGAGAACGGTTGCACACCCTCCAGGATAACCCCGGTCCAGCCATCCTGTGACCATCTGCATATCGATGACAAGCAACGCAAGCATACCGTTGCCTGGTTCCACGTGGCAGACCACGAACGCAGCCCTTCCTGAGATCTGCTCGTTTCCAGGGTAGCGAGACTACCGCCGTCATCGCCCATCAAAAGGAGGGTCTCAGAGGCAGGGTGAGCCGCCAGGCTGTGAGCAATGACATCACAAACACCTATTCCCTGGCCGCGCCTCTCACGCATATCCTGGCCCACGCGTCAGTGGACGGCCAGGGCTGCCGCGACCGTCCGACCGGATCTGAGGCGCCTGGACGAGGTTGTGAGCAAGGCCAGGTCACAGCTAACCTCGCTACAACGAACACGAGGATGCGATGACGACAGCGAATGTTCCGCCGCACGATATCGCCGCGCTCCACGCCCTGGCCGTGCGTCTGCTCGACGATACGGGAACAGGCCAGTCCCAACTCCACGTCAGGTCAGTTTCGGCGCAACTCCCGCTCGAGGTTACCGTCCCCGACGGAAGCACGGTACTCGGTAGTCTTGAGCGCGAAACCGGTGATGTCGCGATTCTTTGAACCTCGCTGCCAGGAGCGGTGCTGCTTCACCTCCGCGTGGACAGGCTGGGCTCAGAGTGGGCGACAAAGCTGAGCGCCCGGAGCAGGATATCGCACCCGCAACGCCGCCGGGCGCCGTCACGCTCAATCGCCGATCTCGGTTTTATCTTCGCCGAGGCGCGCCGCTGCCTCCCGCCCGGCGGTCGGCTCTTTCTCTGCGAGCTGCACCCGGCGCGGCAGTACCAGGGCCTCCAGGCGCATTTCGACCGAGCGGAAGGCGTGGTCGTCATCCCCGCCTTCATCCATCACCTGCGGCAGCTCTCGCCCCGCGGCAGCCGTCACTTGCCGGCAGCGCAGCGGTCGCCTACAATGGCGCCACGAGCGACCCGCGGGGCCGCCCCTGGCGCGAAGGAAGACCCGATGCACTACCTGCTGATCTACGACCTGGCCCCCGACTACATGGAGCGACGCGTGCCATTGCGCGCCGAGCATCTGACGCTGGCCTGGGCCGCCCACGAGCGCGGCGAGCTCATCCTGGCCGGCGCCCTGGCCGAACCGGTCGATAGCGCCGTCTTGCTCTTCAAGGGCGACGCGCCGGACGTGGCCGAGCAGTTCGCCCGGGCAGACCCCTACGTCCACCACGGGCTGGTGCTGAACTGGCGGGTTCGCCCATGGACGACCGTTGTGGGCGCCGATGCGACAACTCCGACCCGCTGATCGTCACTGGCACGGGCGACCTTGCGGCGCTCCTACGTGATGCGCAGCCCCTGGCGCACGCCTGGTAGCGTGTGCGCCGCACCGCTCATAGCAGAGGACCTGTGCACCCGAGTCTGCTGCGTACGAAACTCCATCGCCCGCTGCCGGGCAGCGGGGCAATCGCGCGCCAGTCTCTGCTCGATCTTCTGCACGAGCGCAGCGCCAACGACCTGCTGCGCTTCCTGCGCTACCTTGTCGCCGCGGTCGCGGCACGGACTACTGGACACATAAGCTGAAGGCGAATTCCGCACCGGGGTGCAGCCGGCCAGGAATAACCGCAGCGTTCAGATCAACCTGACGGCCTATCGTTACTCATCAACCATCGCGGAGCAGAAGATGTGCACACGAGTGTTGTGGAACACCAATCAGACGGCCGTTCTGACCGGGCGAAGCATGGACTGGCCGGAGTCGACGGAACCGATGCTGTACGTGTTTCCGCGTGGCATGCAGCGCAATGGTGGCCAGCTCGGCTCTATCGCCACGGTCACGGACAATCCAGCCAGATGGACATCCAGGTACGGCAGTATTGTCACCTCGATGTATGGGCTCGGCTCGGCCGACGGCATGAACGAGCACGGGCTGGCCGCCCACCTGCTCTTCCTCAAGGTGACCGATTTCGGTCCACGTGATCCGACCAGGCCGGGCCTCCATGCCGGGCTGTGGGCGCAGTATCTGCTTGACAACGCAGCGACGGTGAAAGAAGCGCTGGATCTGCTTTCAAGCGTACAGTTGGTGATGATCGAAGCCCGTGGGCGGCAGGCAACGGTTCACATCGCGCTGGATGATGCCAGCGGCGACTCTGCCATCGTCGAGTATATCGGCGGCGCGCCGGTCATCCATCACGGCCCGGAGCACCGGATTATGACCAACGATCCGACCTACGACGAGCAACTGGCGCTCCTCGCACAGCTCGATTTTTCGCACCCGAGCAGCGATACGCCGCTGCCGGGCAACGTCAGAGCCGTCGACCGCTTCCAGCGCGCCGCCTACTACGTGGCGCTGCTGCCTGAGCCGAAGAGCACGCGTGAAGCGGTGGCGGGCGTGATGGCGATTGTGCGCAATTGTTCGGTGCCGTTCGGTGCGCCCTATAGAGATTTCGGGATCTACAACACCGAGTACCGCACCGTGACCGATCTGACGAACAAGCGCTACTTCTTTGAACTGACCACGAGCCCGAATGTGATCTGGGTCGAACTGAGCGTGTTCGACCTCAGCCCGAGCGCGCCGGTGATGGCCCTGAACCCGGACAGCCTCGCCCTATCGGGCGACGTGTCCGCGCAATTTGAACAGGCGAGCGCGCCATTCTGAGTATGCACGCGCGGCAACGGCCGCGCAGTTCGTCAAGCGTCAACTCCGGGCAAGCGACAATCGCCTGGCCGGTCCGTTCGCGCAGCTCGCCGCGGGAGGCATAGCACAGGCGCTGCTGCCTGGCGCTGGTCTTCCCGGTGAGGGTCAGGAGCGAACCGGGCGGCAGGCTCAGAGCGCCACCCGCCCCTCGTCGGGCGCGTCGGCCTCGTTCGCCCGGGTCGTCGCCCGCTGCCGGCGCGGCCGCACACGATCACGCCCGGCCTCGGGCGTTTCGATGGACGCCGCCTGCGCGTCCATCGCCGCTGTGACGTGATCTTCGAGGGCCTCGGCGACCTCCTCGGGGTCAGGGAGATCGGCCGTCGGGGTGCGCCCGGGGCGAGCACTGCTTGTCTGCCGCTGGCGGGCCTCGCTCTCGGCGATCAGCCTCGTGCGCTCCTCGGGTGTTGCGGCCTCGCCGTGGAGCAGCTCGACGTAGCCGACCTCGACGCGCACGCGCCGACCGGTGAGCAGGCACTGCTGCGAGCGGGCGATCTGGCGCTCCGGCGCCTCGGCGCTCAGCGGCTGCTGGCGTGCGCCGGTCTGCCCCTGGCGACTCTCACGCTGAGCGCGCTCCTGAGCGGCATGGCGCTGCTGACGCGCCACCTCCGTGCGATTCTTCTGAGGATGGATCTCAGGATGCGGAGGAGGACTAACGAGGCAGACGAGGACGCTGAAGAGGCGGACGGCGACGGATAGCGGCACATGGCTACAGACCCGGCGACTCTGGCTGCAAAGCTGGCTCCATGAACGACCAGACGCGGAGCCTGCTGGCTCCGCGTCTGGCTTCCCAAAGCCCTGAACTGTGGCGCCCCCGAGCCGACTCGAACGGCTGACACGCGGTTTAGGAAACCGCTGCTCTATCCTCTGAGCTACGGGGGCATAGCACTCTGAGTGTACCATAGACCCACCGGCAGCGCAACGCACCCGGCAGGCACCGGTAGGGCCGAAGCATTCGCCCCCACGCAGCCCCGTGCTCGCACCCCGCCCGGCGCGAATACTTTGGCCTGACCCCGCCACGGGGTGTTGGGTCGCCGCGGGGGCAGCCAGGGCACGCCGTGGGAGGCGCCGGTAGGGCCGAAGCATTCGCCCCCACGCAGCCCCGTGCTCGCACCCCGCCCGGCGCGAGTGCTTCGGCCTGGCCGTGCCACACCCTGCCCGGCGCGAATGCTTCGGCCTGACCCCTGATGGTTATCACGAATAAAAACGGTAGACGTATCAGGTATACTTGCGAGAAACCAGCCATGAGGAAGGCATCAGCAGACCGTGCCAGACGTTCTCCTGTAGGAAGCGGGAGTAATGGCAAGGCCCCGGCGATCCTGATCCGGGTGGCATCAAGCGGGCGGCATAGATGGCAGGGGTTTTGCCTCATGACGGTCAATAGTTCTGTGGCGCCCGCCCCCGGCTGCCTGAGACTTGCCTATGCGAGGAATCTCCTATGACCGAACACAATGCGCGACACGGGGTGATCATCCATCCGACAGCGATCGTCGACCCGCAAGCACAGATCGGCGCCGGCGCCCGCATCTGGCACTGGACCCAGGTGCGCGAGGGGGTCGTTATTGGTCCCGAGAGCATTATCGGCAAGGGATGCTACCTCGACGCCGGCGTGCAGATCGGCAGCCGCGTCAAGCTCCAGAGCAACATCTCCGTCTTTCACGGCGTCACCATCGAGGACGGCGTCTTCGTCGGCCCCCACGTCTGTTTTACCAATGACAAGGCCCCGCGAGCCATTAACCCCGATGGTTCGCTCAAAGGGGCTGCCGACTGGACGGTAAGCTCCACCCTGATCCGCTACGGCGCGAGCCTGGGCGCCAACGCCACCATCGTCTGCGGCGTGAGCGTCGGACGCTTCGCCATGGTGGCGGCAGGCGCCGTGGTCACCCGCGATGTGCCCGACTATGGGCTGGTGCTCGGCAACCCGGCCCGCCTGGTGGGCTACGTCTGCCCCTGCGGGCAGCGCCTCCCCGGCGGCCCCACGCCCACCCCCGAGGCGCGCGCCTGCCCTGCCTGCGGGCGCGCAACGACCGTGGGGGGCGCAGTAGCCAACTGACACAAATACGGGGAAACCAGGTTTCCCCAATCCCCTGCCTGCTGGGGCAGCGCGCCCCTCCCCACGGAGAGGGTGTGAGAGGGCGGTGCCCTCCCACACCCTTTTTCACTCCCACGGCACACCATAGCTCTACCCGCAGCCGAGCCTGGCAAGCGCCTCTGGCCCTCAGCGTACTGGCGCCCCTATGGTCACAAGCAGCGTCGGACGGCCCACGGCGTTCCAGTCGCCGGTGTCTGAGGAGACGAAGTACTTGCCGCTGTGGTACGCGCTGTCCGCCGAATAGAGCGCCAGGCGCAGGGGCGTGCCCGCAGCGTATGCCCCGGCTACAGCGCGTGTGACATCGATCTCGCGCCGCACCCCCGGCCAGCCAGAGGAGGTGGTGAGCGGGTCAACCCATCCTGCGCCCACGTTCTCCGTAGCCAGCGGCGCATTGTTCCAGTTCGTCGTCCGCTCGTCCCAATCGGCGCCGACCGTGAGCGCCTGGATCAGCGACGGTCGCGCCTGGCTCGGTTCGGAATTGCCAAACTGATGCAGCACGAGCTTCGCCGAGACGATGGCCTGCCCTGACGGTAGCCCGTTGAGCGGAAAGGTCACGAAATATTTGGCAAAGCACGGCCAGTCAGCGATATCCGACTGATTCTGGACGTTGAAATCGCCCCTGCCGGCGTCCCGGGTCGAAATGCCCCACTCGCTCCAGAAATCAAGCCCGTCGCCGCACACTGCGCCCCCGCCTACCCCCACGTCAGGAACGACGGCCCCATTGAGACCCTGACGGATGGTGATCGTCTGCGGCGCTGCGACTGCCGGAGGCGTATAGCCGGGGAGCCCGAATCTGAGCGTGCCCCAGGTAGACGGCGCCTGGAGGTTCGCCGCCGGTGGCCAGGACTGATCCGGGATAGGCGTTCCAGCCCGATCGTCGCGGTCGTGGACAACCAGGGCCATACGCCAGCGCGTCCCGTCGGTTGGACGACCGGACAGACCGAGGCTGCTGAAGGGAACGCGGAAACTCATCGCC